>TARA_R110002033_G_scaffold171063_1_pt1 | contig 188986 bp, 155 predicted proteins | sample TARA_R110002033 | Tara Oceans TARA_R110002033 (sample SAMEA4397051) | marine metagenome | biome: Polar Biome; feature: [SRF] surface water layer (ENVO:00010504); material: water (ENVO:00002006), including particulate matter (ENVO:01000060) such as... | depth 5 m | reverse complement strand
TTTAAATATTTCTTGTTTGTTCCGATTTTCATGCTTGCGTACAACTAGTTATATCCGTATATACTATACCAATTATGGGTTTCTGTTTCCGGATAAACGTAATAAGTATTGTTGTTTATCGATACTATATTCGATCATTTTAAAATACTGTTTTTGATAAATCCTCAATTTCAAATATATGGATTTCCCCTCAATTTTATTATACCTCAAATGTACTTATATAACATATGTTAATTATATTTTTCACTAGGGATAAGCCAAAAATTTAATTTGATAATTTTTATTATCTTAGTGGTAATATAAAACAATTCAATTTGTTTATAAATAGCTCTTTTTGACTTTAGTGTACATTCAGGTGAGTCATATTAAATTAATCGTATTTAAAATACTGTAAATCAATAGGTTATGATTCTTAAGTGAATCCTGTCATCCCGACCAATCAGAATAGTGATTTGCACACGCAAATCACTTTTTTTGCTTCTAGCAAATTGGAAACGCAGTTTACGAAATTAAGCGGAAACAAAAAAAGTAATGCCCAAGGCTTCATTTTTCTATTTACAACGAGAACTTTATTGTATCCTGTAAATCCTGTGATCCTAACAAAAAAAGGTTTTTAAATAGAATCCTGAATTAACTAATTAGAGGATATTCAGTAAATTAAATATTTTTGAATCTCATTTCTATAGCTTTAATATCAAAATAAAAGCGAACTAATAGGTTACCTTTTGAATACCTGTTTAATACCTGATTTTTATAGTGTAGGAGTATTGTACTTTGTAAATAAATTAAATATTCGTACGTCTCTAGCAACGAATTTCCTTCGTTATATTTGTGGCATCTGAGTGATAAGCATATTTTTTTAAATACATCATACCTCGTCAATTGATAATAATTTAGGGACAGGAATATTTAATATTAATTGAACTGAAGAATTCAATTTACACGACTTATTTTTTTATTAAATGTTTTTTGAAATCTTTCACGTCTTCACAACATATTTGCTCCATAACTTGTTGTAATTCTGTTTTTAATAAAGAAATCGTATGATTACCACCTTCTTTAGCTAGTGCAGCAACTCCATACATAAAAGAACGTCCCATAAATGTAAATGCTGCACCTGATGCCATAGTTCTGGCAATATCTGGTCCTGAGCGTATTCCGCTATCCATCATAACGGTAATCTGGTCTCCATATTTTTCTGCAATTTTGGCAAGTGGTTTGATGGTCGATTGACCAGCATCTAATTGTCTTCCACCATGATTGGATACAATTATGCCATCTAAACCTAAACGAATTGCTTTTTCAGTATCAGCTTCATTAGCAACACCTTTAAGTACCAATTTACCTTTCCACATATCGCGAATAGGTTTTATCTTTTCTTCGTTAAGCCTCCCAGAAAAAGTCTGGTCCATAAATTTACCTAATTGCTTTAAATCTAAGTTTTTAGGCATATATGGCTTTAATGTTGCAAAATTAGGCTGACCATATTTTAAGGTTTCAATGGCCCAATGAGGTTTGCCCAAAACCTGAATAATATTTTTAATTGACATTTTTGGAGGCATTGCAAGACCATTTCGAATATCTCTTGGCCTAAATCCAAAAGTAGGTACATCACAAAGAATTACTAAAACGGGACATTCCACATCGGAAGCTCTTTTAATGAGATCATCACGAAGGCTATTTTCGGTAGGATGATATAATTGAAACCATGCATTACCTTCAGTTAATTCAGCTATTCTTTCTATACTACTCGTTGATACAGTGCTTAATACAAATGGCACGTTGTGTTCGAAAGCTGCCTTAGCCAGAATTTCTGGTGAATTAGGCCACATAAGCCCCTGAAGACCAACAGGTGCTATTCCAAAAGGAGCATCATATGTGTGACCGAAAAGTTCGGTTTTCATACTTGAACCTGTATGTTTACTAAGGTAATAAGGTAAAAGTTCAACGTCACGAATTTCAGCAGTATTCTTATGTAGGTTTACATCTTCATTACAACCACCATCTAAGTATTCAAAAGCAAATTTAGGAATCTTTTTTTTCGCTCTTTCGCGTAGATCGGTGACGGATGGAAATGAAGTGTTAATCTTAATTTTCTTTTCTTTTTTCATATTCATAATTCAAAAATATGTTCCATTAACCTCCATTTTTCTCCTGCTTCAGAATTGGGAAGGGCTTGTTGGTATTTCCACATTAAAGCTTCCCATTCTTGAACTTTGGGATTGTTCAAATCTGCTTTATTTTTAGCTTCAAATGAAAACTCAAGATGAGTTTCCATAATCATAAATAATCTATTTTCTACGAGATAAATAGCTAATTTTTCAATACCCGATCCCTTTATGCTTTTCAGGATTTCTGGCCAAACTTGTTTGTGAAAGGCTTTATATTCTGATATAAGAATAGGATCATCTACTAAATCTAGTGCTAAGCAGTATCTTTTCATTTTTAGATTGATTTAACCTCGTGATTGTTAAATATATGTCTACCATACCATGCAATGTAAATAAAGCACATTAATGGAAGAACAAACGAAAAATTAACTTCTGAGACACCCATAATAGTTGTGTCTGCAACACCGTTACCTCCTAAATCAATAATTATTCCTTGTAATTTTGGCATTAATGCGCCTCCGACAATTGCCATAATTAAACCGGCAGAACCTACCTTAGATTGTTCTTCTGTTAAATCTTCTAAAGCGATACCATAGATAGTAGGAAACATTAGAGACATACAAAAGGATATAGCTACTAGGAAATATAATCCGACTATACCTTCAATAAAAATTGCGCCTAAAACACAAATTATTGCGACAAGAGAAAAATACATTAACAATTTACCCGAGCTCATAAATCTTAATAAATAGGTGCCTATTGCTCTTCCTACAGTGAATAAAACAAAAGCTGCCATTTGATAGTACCCTGCAGTTACACTGTCCATTAGCATAGCTTCTGCATATTGATAAATATAGGTCCAGCACATAATCTGAGCACCTACATATAAGATTTGGGCTATAACACCTAATACATATTTTCTATTCTTAGCTAAAACTGCAAATGTTTTTCCAATACTTGGCATACCACCTTCATCTTTTGACTGCGGCATTTTATTCACTAGAAATAAGATAAAAATGGCAAGTAATACTAAGCCTAAAATAACATACGGATTTCGAATTACTAGTAAATCAGATGTTCTAATTAATACTTTTGAAGCTTCTTCTAAAGCACTAAAGTCGGCAATATCATCAGATTGTAAGTTCTTTAAGACAAATTGCTGTGCAACAAACAAACCTGCTATTAACCCAACTGGATTAAAGGCTTGTGCTAAATTTAATCGTTGGGTTGCCGTTCTTTTATCGCCCATTGCTAATATATATGGATTGGCAGCTGTTTCTAAAAATGCTAATCCGAATGTTAGTACATAAAGGCCCAAACAAAAAAACCAAAATTGTTCTGTTATTGCGGCTGGATAAAATAATAATGCACCACCTGCATATAATCCTAAACCTATTAGAATACCAGTTTTATAAGAGTATTTTCTCATGAACATTGCTGCTGGTAAAGCCATACAGAAATAGCCTCCGTAGAATGCCATTTGTACCCAAGCGGCTTGAGAATTTGATAATTCTAACACTTTTTTAAATGCCTGAACCATAGGATCTGTTACGGCATTTGCAAATCCCCAAAGTGCAAATAAAGAGGTTACGAGTATAAAAGGTATGATTACCTTTTTTGAAACAACTACAGGTTTGTGGGTTGATTTATTCATTTTTTTGTTGAGTTATTTATTTGAATAGCATAAAATGGCTATTAAAAATATAGCATTAGTATTTTTTAGCTTAAGGAAGTTTTTGAGCCCTAGTTCGTCAATAATGAACGGTCTAAATACACATAGCCACCATCTACGGTAATAAATTGACCAGTTGTATGTGATGATCTATCTGAGATTGTAAACAAACATGTATCTGCAATTTCTTGAGGAGTCGTCATTCTATTTTCAAGTGGTATTTGCGCTACAATTGATTTTAATTTTTCTTCTCCGTTATCTAAAGATTTTATCCAAGTATCGTAAGCTGGTGTCCAGCTTTCTGCAATTATAATAGCATTAACACGAATTTTATCTTTAATTAAATCTACGGCCCATTCTCTTGTTAAACCAAGAACACCTCCTTTTGAGGCTGCGTAGCCTGAAGTTCCTCCTTGGCCAGTAAGACTAACTTTTGATCCTATGTTTAAAATGTTTCCGTTTCCCTTTTTTATAAATGGTAAGCAATATTTAGTCATTGAAAAAAAGCTCACTAAGTTTAGTTTTAGGGACCACATAAAGTCATCAATACTAGCATCTAAACCAGCGCCATCATTTACTCCAATATTGTTAATTAGAGCATCTATACGGCCATACTTAGCGCCTACTTTTTTTGCAGCAGCTTCTACTTGGTTTGGGTCTGTTAAATCTGTTTTAACAAACAAGGCATCAATGCCTCTCTCTTGTAATTCTTTTTCATAACCAAATCCGCGATCATTTCTACAAACAATGACAGGAATTGCCCCTTCATTTGCTAAAGCTTGAACAATAGTCTCACCAATACTTCCTTTTAATCCTGCTGCACCGGTTACTACAACTACTTTACCTTTTAAATGTAAATCCATTATTTATAGATTATAAAATTCTATTGCATTTGCCCCCATAATCTTATGTTGCTCTACTATGCTACATTTTGTAATAAAATCTGTTATTAGACTTTTTACTTTTGAATAATTTCCCGCAACCAAACAAACTGGCCAATCAGATCCAAACATCAATCGATCTGGACTAAAAGCATTTAAAACCAAATCCATGTAAGGATGAATTTGAGTGGCTGTCCAAGTTTTATAATCTGCCTCAGTTATCATTCCTGATAGTTTACAATATACATTCTCAAACTTTGCTATCTCTTTCATTAATACTGCCCATTCATCAAAAAGACCATCTTTTATGTTTGGTTTTGCAAGATGATCGATGACAAACTTCTGATTTGGAAATTTTTTCACAAACGCTAGTGTTGCTCTTAATTGATGTGGAAATATCAAAATGTCATATGTATAATTATACTTTTCTAATTTTGAAATTCCTCGAACGAAATCTAACCGAAGCAAAAAATTAGGATCAGGTTCTGCTTGTACCACGTGCCTGAATCCTTTTAACTTTTCAGCAGTAGTATATTCATCTAAAAGCCCTTCTATTTTCTCTGATCTTAAGTCTACCCAACCAACAACACCCTTTATAAAATTGTGCTTACGTGATAAGCCTAAAAGAAAATCTGTTTCTTTACTATTTTGATCTGCTTCAACGGCAACACAACCATCAATTCCATTTTCTTGGTAGATTTTTTCTAAATCACTAGGCAAAAAATCGCTTCGAATGGTAGACATATTATCATCAATCCAAGCATGTTTTTCTGCATTGTAAATCCAAAAATGTTGATGGCTATCTATAATCATTATCCTTTGTATGCAGTTACGTTTTGCTTAGATACTCCTAAGCCCTCAACACCTAATTCCATAACATCACCTTCTTTTAAATACATAGGTGGGGTTAATCCTAAACCTACACCAAAAGGTGTTCCCGTAGAAATAATATCGCCGGGTAATAAAGTCATGAATTGACTAATATAACTTACGACCTCTTGTATATTAAATACAAAATCTGATGTTGTACTATTCTGCATCATTTTACCATTTAGTTTCAACCAAAGGTTAAGATTATTTGGGTCTTTTATTTCTTCTTTCGTAGCTAAAAATGGACCTAATGGTGCGAATGTATCACAACTTTTACCCTTTACCCATTGGCCTTCACGCTCTAATTGAAAGGCACGTTCACTTACGTCGTTATGCAATACATAACCCGCAACATAATCTAATGCATCTTCTTCTGAAACATAAGATGCTTTTTTTCCGATTACGACAGCTAATTCAACCTCCCAATCTGTTTTTGTACTTCCTTTTGGGATTACAACCGTATCATTAGGGCCAACAATAGAAGAAGTTGCTTTAAAAAATAAGACAGGCTCTTTCGGAATAGCCATACCACTTTCTGCTGCATGTTTAGCATAATTCAAACCTACACATACAATTTTTGATGGGCGACAAAGTGGAGATCCTAAACGTACATTTTTAGCAATTTCATTACAATTTTGCTCATTATCATTCAGCCATGTTTTTAATCTCTCTATTCCATTGGTACCAAAAAATTGCTCAGTATAATCCTCACCAAATTTTGATATATCAATCTTTTTGCCACTGGCTAATTGAACACCCGGTTTTTCATTATCAATCTTTCCAAATCTTATCAGTTTCATCTGTTTAAAGTATTATATGATTTTATGTTGCGTAAAAGGCAATTTCTATTATTTTCCATTTAATTTTATAAAACCTCCATCTATCGGAAAGTCTGTTCCTGTTACAAATGATGCTTCATCTGAACATAAATACAATGCCAGATTTGCCACTTCTTGCGGTAATCCCATTCTACCTATCGGTTGCGTTTGAGAAAGTTTTTCAAACATTTCTTCTACTTTGTCAGGGTAATTATCTTTTATAAACCCATCTACAAAAGGAGTGTGAATACGTGCAGGGGAAATGCAATTACATCTTATCCCATCTTTCACATAATCTTTGGCAACAGAATAGGTCATAGTTAGCGCTGCACCTTTAGACATAGAGTATGCAAATCTATCAAAAATACCTACCGAAGAAGCGATTGATGCCATATTGATAATCACTCCACTACCTTTCTTTTTCATATGTGGAATAACGGCATAAATACAATTATAAACACCTTTTACATTCACATTGTACACCCGGTCAAAAGCATCTTCTGGCGTATTTTCTACATTGCCTACATGTGCAATCCCTGCATTGTTAATCAAAATATCAATAGCTGATTTTTCAGAAATTGTATGTATGATTTGTAGAACATCTTTTTGATTTACCACATTGCACTGGTGAACTTCAGCTAAGCCTCCATTTGCTTCTATTTCATTTTTTGTAATCTCAGCATTCTCCACATTCAATTCTAAAATATGAATGTAGGCACCCTGTTCTGCTAAAGTCTTAGAAATGGCTTTACCAATACCACTTCCTCCACCAGTTATTATAGCTGTTTTATTTTTAAGGTCGAATTTCATTATTTGTTCAATTAGATGGTTGATTTTGCCAAATTTTTCCATTCGGAAAATTATATTCTTCTAATGATTTAGTTTTCATGGTAATGCTATAACCAGGCATAGTTGGTGGCATATATGCGCCATTTTTAATAACAACTGGGTCATAAAAATGTTCGTGTAAGTGATCTACGTATTCAATAATTCTATTCTCAAGCGAACCACTAATTGCTATATAATCAATCATAGAAAGATGTTGTACATATTCGCATAATCCAACACCTCCAGCATGAGGACAAACAGGAATATTAAATTTGGCTGCCATTAATAAAATCGCTAAAATTTCATTTACTCCACCCACACGACAACTATCTATTTGACATATCCCTATCGCATTTGCTTGTAGCAGTTGTTTGAACATAACTCTGTTTTGACAATGCTCACCTGTAGCAACTAAAATAGGAGCCACTGCTTTAGCAATTTTAGCATGTCCTAAAATATCATCAGGGCTTGTAGGTTCTTCTATCCACCATGGATTGAATTTTTTCAGTGCAGCCATATTAGTAATAGCTTCATCAACATCCCATTTTTGGTTTGCGTCCATCATCAATTTTAAGTCAGTGCCTATTTCTTCTCTTATAATTGAAGCACGACGCATATCATCTTTTAAATCAGAACCAACCTTTATTTTCATATGTTTAAATCCTTCGGCCTTGGCTTCACGACATAAACGTCTCATTTTATCATCAGAATAACCTAACCAACCAGCAGAAGTAGTATAGGCAGGATATCCATTTTTTAACAAATAATCAATACGTTCTTGTTTTGAATCTGCTTTTTTTTGCAATAATTCCAATGCTTCATTAGGTGTGATTGCATCTGTAATATACGTAAAGTCAATACATTTTACCAATTCTTCTGGAGTCATATCTGCCAGAAGCTTCCAAAGTGGTTTTTTTGCTGTTTTGGCGTATAAATCCCAAACCGCATTTACGATGGCACCAGTGGCTAAATGAATTACCCCTTTCTCAGGCCCTAACCAACGTAATTGACTATCACCAGTAATCATCTTCCAAAAAGCTCCCATGTCATTCGTAAAGGATTCTAAACTTTTACCAACAATTAAATTTGAAATAGAGTTGATGGCAGCAACGCATAATTCGTTACCTCTTCCAATCGTAAAAGTTAATCCGTGACCTTCAATACTATCGGGATGGTTTGTTTTTAGAATAACATATGCAGCTGAATAATCTGGATCAGGGTTCATGGCATCAGAACCATCCAAAGATTTACTTGTAGGAAATCGAACATCACGTGTTTCTATTTCTGTAATTAATATTTCTGTAGCCATTTATAGTATGTTTAAATGCAAAACTAAATGGCAAGGCAGAATAAAACCACCTAAAAAAACACCTTATTCGATACTTTTTGTGCCTTTTACCATAGATTTGCTATAATGCTGCAAATATGAAGAAGGGGTAGACCCTTTAATTACCTTAAATTGTCTGTTAAAGTTAGATATATTGTTAAATCCACATAAATAGGCTATTGAAGTTATACTTTCTTTATTTTCTATTAATAATTTACAAGAATATCCAATCCTGATTTCATTGAGGTATTTTGTAAATGGTTTACGATGTGTTTTTTTGAAAAATCTACTAAATGCAGATTTATTCATTCCAATATTTTTGGCCACATCACCGGAACCGATTGGCGAATTAAAATTTTGAAAAATATACTCGTACATTTTATCTAATCTCTTATTTTCAGTTTTATGAAAGCTATTTATAAAACCGCTACTTGATAATAATGTGTAGTTTTCGTGTTGCGATAAAAAATTTAGAGTTTCAATTAGTTTTATTATTTGAGAAGTAGCATCAAGATTTTCTAGTTCTTCAATTGTATGTATAATGTTTACATTAAGGTCAATGAATTTAATTCCTCGATCTGCCTGCTTTAATAAATTGGCTATTTGTTTCATTTCGGGAACATCAAAGAACATTGAACCTAAAAAATCTGTTTTGAAATGAACAGATATGGCTTCGGCTTTTAAGTCGGAATTTTTTTTGAAAAACTGCTCATCATTTAGCCACATATGAGGAACGTTCTTTCCTATTAAGACCACATCTCCAACATCAAATTTCTCAATACTATCGCCCACAAACCGCATTCCTGAGCTTTTTAAAATAATAACCAGCTCTAGTTCTTCATGAAAATGCCAGATTTTTAAAAAATTATTAAAAAGGTTATGAGAAACCGTTAGAGATTTATTTTCGAAGCTAGATCTATTCAGTAAATGAAGCTTCATAAATACATATTGGTATCACTAATAGTCTTGTTTTTGGCAAAATCATGATACAGTTTTATAGCTATATCAGAATTCAATAAAAAATTGTCTGTAATAAAGTTTTTTGATGCTATTAAAGCCATAGCTTATAAGCTGTTTTTAATACCCAATTCTAATCCTCTCAATTCCGCTAAACCGCGTAACCTTCCGATTCCTGAATATCCTGGATTTGTTTTCTTATTTAAATCATCTAACATTTGATGTCCATGATCTGGTCGCATAGGAATTCTAAAGTCTTTTCGACCTTCTTTGGTTCTGCGTTTTTGTTCTAAAAGAATTTCTTTAACGACACTGTACATATCTACATCACCTTCTAAATGATTGGCTTCATAGAAATTGCCTTTTACATCTCTTTTTGTGCTTCTAAGGTGAATAAAATGAACACGATCTGCAAAGCGCTTAAAGATCTGTACCAAATCATTGTCTTCTCTAACTCCTAAGGACCCTGTGCAATAGGTAATTCCGTTTGAAATATTTGGCATTTGCTCAAATAGAAATGCGTAATCAGCCTCAGTGCTAACAACTCTTGGTAAGCCTAAAATGGGAAAAGGAGGATCATCAGGATGAATACACATCGCTACATTATTTTGGGATGCAACAGGGATTATTTCTTTTAAGAAAGCTACTAAGTTTGTTCTTAATTTTGGGGCATCAATGGTAGTATAGGTATCTAATACTTTTTGAAATTGTTCTAAGGTATAGCCTTCTTCTGCCCCAGGTAAACCAGCAATAATAGTATTTATTAATTGCGTTTTTTCAGCTTCTGAAAGCTTCTCCAAATAAGTTTTAGCTTCCTTTTTTTGAGTGTCTGAATAACTGTTTTCCGCACCTGGTCTTTTTAATAAAAATAATTCGAAAGCTGCAAAAGCTGTCACATCAAAACGCAAAGCTCTTGAACCATCTTCAACTTTATAGTCAAGAGAAGTTCTTGTCCAATCTAAAACAGGCATAAAATTATAGCATACAATGTGAATGCCACAAAAGGCTAGATTTTTTATACTCTGTTTGTAATTTTCAATATAGGTATTAAAACTCCCAGAGCGGGTTTTTATGTTTTCGTGAACAGGAATACTTTCTACAACACTCCAGGTTAAACCTGCTTGTGTAATACTAGTTTTACGCTCATTAATTGCTGCTATTTCCCACACTGCTCCGTTTGGGATTTGATGTAAGGCAGAGACAATACCAGTTGCTCCTGCTTGTTTTATATCGGATAACGATACGGGATCATTTGGCCCGTACCAACGCCATGATTGTTCCATTTTTATATTTTTTATTATACACCACTAAAAGCACTAAAGCCGCCATCAATTGGGAGTACAACTCCTGTAACAAATTTTGAAGCTTCAGCACATAAATAATGTATAGTCCCATTTAATTCATCAGTTTCACCAAATCGTTTCATAGGCGTATTTCTAATAATGGTATCACCGCGATCCGTATATTTTCCTGTTTCTTTATCAATTAATAAATCTCTGTTTTGGTTTCCAATAAAGAAACCTGGAGCTATTGCATTTACACGTAGACCTTCGCCAAATTTTAAAGCTAATTCTACAGCTAACCATTTTGTGAAATTATCAATAGCTGCTTTAGAAGCGGAGTAACCAACAACACGAGTAATGGCACTTTGCGCTGTCATCGATGAGATGTTGATGATTACTCCTTTTTTATTTTTTACCATCTCTTTGCCAAATACAAGGGCGGGTAAAATGCTTCCGAATAAATTTAAATCAACTACCTTTTTAAAGTGATCGATATTCAAATCAAATATGGTTTGATCAACACCAATTGTAGCTCCAGGCATGTTGCCACCTGCAGCGTTTATCAACACATCAATAGTACCATGTTTTTTGATGATTTTATCAGCTACTTCCTTTAGCATGGCTTCATCTAATACATCACAAACAAAACCAGAAACTTTATCACTTATTTTCTTTAGTCTTGCAATGGCAGCATCAACACTATCATCTTTATGACCTAGAATTACGACCGTAGCGCCATTATTTAGTAAATAATGTGCCATTTCGCCCCCTAAAATGCCACCGCCTCCTGTGATTAAAATTACTTTATTCGCTATATCAAATAAATTCATTTACCTGTTATTTTTAGTAGGGTTATACTTATATTTTTAAAGAAGCAAAGTGCTATACTTTTTCATAGTTTTTGTACTGGAATCTATAACCTAAATTTAGGTTTGGAAACAATGGTATTAGTAATCATGGCATCTAGTCCCATTTGTATACAAATAGCGGTATTCGCTCCAGTAACAACATCAGAAATTGGTTTTTTATTTAAAATAATATGTTCTCTGAAATCAATTAAAGCCTGTTCACTAGGTTCCAAATGTGCTACATTAATCGGGATTCCTAACCCTTCTTCCCATTTAACTGTTGCACCAGAAACACCATCTAAAACTCCAATTTCTTTTTTATCATTTCCTTCAGGATAAAACCAAGCCTTGGTATAGTCAAGTATGATAGTTCCCTTATCTCCTTTTACTTTTATTTTATAGCCATCTTTAGCATTGCTGGTTAAGCAAGTAAATGTTGCTTTTACACCACTAGGGTAACTATATATGAGGTGAATATTATCATAAGTTTCTCGACCATCTTTCCAATAGTCTATGCCACCAGCACCCATAACTTGATCAGGTACTTCATCTAAAACCCAGTTGGCAAAATCTATTTGATGGGAGCAAAGTTCAGCGAGTAAACCACCAGAATATTGGCGGTACATACGCCAATTTATAGCTTTTTCCAGTTCTGGTTTTGGTACAGAACGTCTCCAATCACCATGACGATTCCACTGGCATTCGAAGGCAGTTATTTTTCCAATTTTTCCACTTTTTATTAGCGCAACCACATGTGTATATAACCTTGAACTATGGTATTGATGGCCCGTTTGGAATGTAGTATTGGATTGATTAACTTTCTGTACTAGTTTTTGAATACCATCATAACTCATAGCCATTGTTTTTTCACAATACACATGTTTGCCAGCATCTAATGCATCAATAGCAATTTGCGAATGGGTACTAAATGGTGTTGAAACAAGTATGGCATCAATATCTGGATTATCTAATAGCTTTCGATAGTCACTATACCCTTTAGCTTTTCCTTTTACAGCACGGAGACCCTGTTCCAATCGAAATGGTAAAACATCACAACATGCCGCAGCATTAAAATTTGCAATTTTATTGATATTAGCAATCATTCCAGTACCTCTATCGCCAGTGCCAATAATTCCAATATTTAATGTGTCGTTTGCATTTTTAATATCAAAAACATTCCCTAAAGCTACTGCAGATGTTGTTAATGCTGCAGATGCAACAGAACTTTTGATTATAAATTCTCTTCTTTTCATGTAAAACTTTTAATGTATATCGTACTCAAGATAGGCTTTTAGTGATACGTATTATACGGGATTAATTTCCCATCCTGGTTCGTACGTTCTCGACCATAGTTTCATTGCTTCTCTATTAAATATTCGCCCTGAATTTTCGTCAACCTCGAATGAATTATCTATTCTGTATGCAATATTTGCATAATGTGTTAGCATTTGGCTTATTGCTCCTTCATCAATAGGTGATGTTAATGCCGCTTTTCCTCTAATAGCATCAAAAAAGTTTACCGTATGTGCGGCAGAAAGTTGACCACCACCACCTAATGCATTACCATCTTCTATACCGGGAACAACGTTTTCTTTTATTAAATTGCCATTTAGATCATATAACTTATAACCATCACGATCTATTTTAGTAGAACCTTTAGAGCCATAGATTATTGTACCTCTACCTGAACCATATTTATCATATCCGTTACGACTTCGGCCATCCCATTGAATTGTTTTGTTTCCAGCAAATTTGAATGTCGCTTCCATGGTATCATACATTTCCCATCCGTCATTTTTATATTGAAATTTCCCTGCATATACATCAACATGTTCAGGGTATTTTACATCAAGGGCCCAACGAGCTATATCTAATTCATGTGTTGCATTATTGCCCATTTCGGCGGTACCATAATCCCACCCGTACCAATGCCAATTATAATCCCAGGTATTATCGGTATATTCTCTTCTTGGCGCAGGACCTTGAAAAAGCTCCCAATCTAGTCCTTCTGGCGGATTACTTTTTACTTGTTGAGGTATAGCGCCTCTTTTATTGGTATAAAATGCAATTGCATTGTATACATCTCCAATAATACCATTATGGATTTCTTTAATTATTTCTTGCGATTGTAAGGAAGAGCGTTGTTGATTTCCCATTTGTACAACCTTATTAAATTTTTTCTGATAAGCGACTAGTAGTTCTCCTTCTTCCGGATTATGACTACAAGGTTTTTCTAAAAACACGTGTTTATCAGCTTGCATTGCCATGCAAGCACCAGGAGCATGCCAATGATCTGGAGTTGCCATAAAAATAGCGTCTACATTTTTGTCATTGAGTATGTTTCTTATATCGTTTTCTAAAATTGGTTTATTTGTGATTTTTTTTGAAACGTTAGTCATGGCCTTATCACGTTGGCTTTTCATAACGTCACATAAATATGTCAGTTCAACATTATTTTTTTTGTCCGCTATTGCTGGAATATAGGCGTTATATCGCCTGCCTAAACCTTGAATTGCTACGTGGATTCGATCATTTGAACCAATAATTTTAGAATAACTTTTTGCAGACATGGCATTTACACTATGGGTGCCTATTGTAACTCCAACAGCACCGATTGCTGTTTTCTTTATAAAATCTCTTCTATTTGACCCCATATTTTTACTCTTTTATTGTATGAATTGAACGTATTTTTATGTTTTTATATGAGACTAAATCTCCATGATCTTGAAGTAATATTTGTCCCCTTTCTAATTCACCAAAATTTGGCCATTTTTTATATTTGCTTTCGGACACTAATTTTCTATAGGCATCACTTTTTCTTTCATATTCTAAAACCTTTACACCATTTAACCAATGCTCAACATGATTATCTTTTGATAGGATATACGCAGTATTCCATTCTCCAATGGGGTTAATAGGTTTATTCGGATTGGCCTGTATTAAGTCATATAAAGAACTTACAGTTCTGCTGCCATCATGATTTCCTAATTTAGCGTCAGGATGTAAAGCATCATCTAAAATCTGATATTCTAAACCTATAGAAGAACCTTCTCCTTTGTTTAAATTAGTGTCTACATAATACTTAATTCCGCTATTTGCTCCTGGTGTTAATTTAAAATCAACAGTGAATTCAAAATCGGAATACAAATCATTTGTTACAATATCACCACCAGCTGTTGCTTCCCCACCGCCAGAAGCAAGCACAGTTAAAATACCATCTTCAATTTTCCAACCCGATTTTGGGAACTCTTCTAATTTAGCACCATGCCAACCGTTCGTTGTTTTGCCATCCCATAATAATTTCCAGTCATTTTTCTTTTCGTCGATGGTTAATTGATTTTTTGTGTTTATAGGGTTAATAGCAGATTTCTTAGAATATTTAGAAACATTATCTGTAATAATTTTAATATTCTTCCAGATAATTTCAGTACCCTCTTTATTATCGTCATGTATGGCATGAACTTGTAAGCATATGAATCCCTTAGCTGTTTTGTCATCTATTAAATAAGCAGCTGGTACATTATTAATCCATGTTTTTAATGTGTCTCCAATAGCTTCAATTCGATAATGATTCCAATCGTTTTGTTTAAAGGCTTTTTGGGCATTGGGGTTATTATCTAAGGTATTTAACCATCCACGTCGAGATTCGTCATAAATACCAGCACTCCAAGCTCTTTTCGATGGGTCTATTTCTACTTGGTAACCATGCACTTTACCATCTTTATAATAAGGGAAACTGTTACTTCGTATTTGTATTCCTGAGTTCATAGTAGAATCTACCTTGTAGTCCAATTCTAGAATAAAATCGCCGTACATTTTGTCTGATGTTAAAAACGAGTTGGGTGTATCATGAACAGTACTACCAACAATGGCACCATCTCTAACGCTATATTGGGCAACACCTCCTTTTTGGTTCCATCCATTTAATGTTTTTCCATCAAATAAATCTATCCACGGAGTTTCATCTTTCGGTTGGTTTTTACAGTTAAAAAATAGAGACACTGCTAATAAAAATAATAGTTTATTTAATAAAATAGATTTTTTCATTGTGAATTTTGGTTTGTTAGTTGTTAGGCAAATTACTTTATCTATTACTTTTTTGAATAGGTACATCAGTCCAAGCCATGGACTTATTACCTATGCAGTCTTTAAAAATACTATTTCAAAAATGAATCGTTGTACTTTCTATCAGAAAATTAATTTGATATTTATTATTCGGCAAAGTTTTTTTCATGAATAAGGTTACTCTTGCTATTTTACTCAAAATAAAATACCCATCCATTAATAGGCCTTTTAGTATCAAAAAACTTAATAAATTAAGAGCATGGAAAAACTATATCGATTAATGGATCCCTTATTACTGGGTTTGTCATCAAGCTTATTGGCGCAGACGAAGGTGTCTGGTACTGTTATGAATGATCAAGGTATGCCAATTTCAGGAGCAAATGGGGTTGTTTTGGTATTGTTACCTATGTCGTATTTCACAGTATAGTTTATTCAATTGGGCAATGTACTATGAAACCTAGATGTACACATGTCTTATTTAATTGTAATTTTGTTTTCAGCATAAAAATTATTGAGGGAACAAAAACTAATTATTGCTTAAAAAAGAACAATTGAATCTAAAAGGTATATGCTATAACTTTCTATTTTTTTTAGCTGTAGTTAATTGCTATGCGCAAGGGCAATCTATTTTTAATAGAATAAACCAATCGGATGGTCTTTCTAATGGTAGAGTAACAAGTATTGTTAAAGAGCCAAATGGTTTTGTCTGGATTGGTACTAAAAATGGCTTAAATCGGTATGATGGTTACCAAATGAAGATTTACAATAAAGAGAATAGCTCTATTGGTTCTAATGATATTTCTGATCTTTTAATTGATAGAAAAGGGCAGCTTTGGATTACCACCTTAGGAGGAGGATTAAATTTATATGACCCGCTAAAAGACGATTTTGCAGTTTACAAAAAAGACCCTGCGAATTCAAATTCTTTACCCTCTAACCAATTGAATACTATTTTTGAAGATAGTAAAGGTAATTTATGGCTTGGAAGTGAGAGTGGGTTAGTACTTTTTAAATCAAATGTATCTTCAAAGTCATATGTTCATAATCAGCATAATAAAAATTCGATAAGCAATAATAGTGTAACAAGCATTTTTGAAGATAAAGTTGGAGATCTATGGGTTGGAACTTTTGGCGGTGGCTTAAATAGATTTTCGGTATCAGAAGAACGTTTTGAACGTATAGTTCAAGAATCGGAGTATTTTACTGATTTTATTTATGCGCTTTCTTATTTAGATTCTAATAATTTATTGATTGGAACAAGTGGTTCGGGACTTTTGGTTCTTAATTTGGATCGCATGGAATTTTTTGATTATTTCAAGGAATACCTCCAAATGAAGACAGATGTTAGTATTGTTAGAGCAATACACCATGATAGTCAAAATGGGGTATGGGTTGGAACCGATGGAAATGGCATTTATCATATAAAAGGAATTGATAGTACTAAGCCTAGTATTAATCATTATGAATATAGTCCTCAATTAAAATCATCAGTTTCTGGTAATGCTATTTATGAAATTATGGAAGACAATGATTCCAATATCTGGATCGGAACAGCATGGAATGGACTTAATTTTTTAGATAGAGAGAATAAGCTTGATTTTTTATATAGCGATATTTCAGGGAAAAATTCATTTCCCGTTTTATCTATTTACAAAAATAAAGGAAAGTTATATCTTGGTCTAGACGGTAATGGTTTGTCAATTTTAAATTTAAAGGAAGATGGCAATAACACGATTAACTATGCGAATAGTAATTTATTGAATAATGCTTATGTTCAGTGTGTAAAAAAGAGTACAACAGAGGCGTTTTGGTTAGGCACTTTTTCAAACGGATTGATACATTATAATCCAGAAACAAAAAAAACCTACGGTTATAAATACGATAAGAATAACAAGACATCTATTAGTTATAATGATGTGCGTGATCTATTAGAAGAGGAGAATGGCAATCTGTGGGTGGCAACTTGGGGTGGAGGTCTAAATTACTTTGATGTACAAAAAAAATCTTTCAAAAGCTATCGAGAAAATACCACTTCAGCAAACTCGATAAATAGTGATAATATAATTTCATTAGAATGGGATAACCAAAATATTTGGGTGGCTACTTTTGGTGGTGGGCTTGATTTTTTTAATACAGGAACTCAGAAATTTACCCATTATGAGCATAATGAAGAAAATCCAGATTCCCCAAGTAGTAATAATTTACTAGCAGTTTATAAAGATTCAAAAAACTATGTTTGGATTGGAACTTCTGGTGAAGGGATTAATCGTTTAGATCTTAAGACCGAAAAATTTGATCGTTTTGAGAAAGAAACAAATATTAGATATCAAACTATAACTGCAATAGTAGAAGATAATAATGAGGTTATTTGGTTTAGTACCAAACAAGGTATTTTTAATTATAACTATAGTACAAATACGTTCAATACATTTCCTAAATTAAATGGTGATTATCATATAAATTCAGTTTTTAAAGATGAAGTAGGCATGCTCTATTTTGGCGAAGCTAATGGTGTTTTAAAGTTCGACCCTAACATTATTTCTTACGAAAGTAAAACACCACATGTAGTGTTGACCTCTTTTAAGCTTTTTAATGAAGAAATAACGCAAGGTGAAAATAGCTTACTCGATATGAATATTGTTTATGAGGATCATATCACATTAAAACACAATCTTGATGTTATTACCTTTGAATTCGGTGCCTTATTGTTTCCTTATTCTTCAAATTGTGAATACGCCATCAAAATGGAAAATTTTGATGAAAATTGGAGGAATATTGGTTCGGATCGCACCGTAACCTATACCAACCTTTCTCCTGGAGATTATACTTTCAAAGTAAAAAGCCATGTGATTGGTAGTGAATGGACAGATGATTTTACAGCCGTAGGGCTTAAAATATTAAAACCGTTTTGGCTACAATGGTGGGCTTTCCTAATCTATGCATTACTTATATTAGGTTTGTTTTATGTATTTAAGAAATACATAATTGCTTGGGAAAGGCTAAAGTCAAATTTAAAATTAGAGAAGCTTACCCATGAAAAGGATACGGAGCTATATAATCTTAAGCAGCAGTTTTTCACCAATATTTCGCATGAAATTAGAACGCCTGTCACCTTAATAATGGGTGGGGTTAATAGATTAATTAAAAATGGAGAGTATGTGAAATCGAACCAAACGATTGCTCTAGATGCCATAAAAAAGAATAGTAATCAGCTTTTGCAATTGGTAAATGAACTGTTAGATTATAAAAAGCTAGAGTATAAAGAGCTAAAATTAAGTGTTGCTGAAGACAATTTTGTAAAGTATTGTGAAGAGGTCTATTTATCATTTACAGAATTGGCCCTTCAAAAAAATATAAATTTTGTTTTTAGAAGCTCCTTACCCAAAATAATGCTTTGGTTTGATAAGAATCAATTTGAAAAAGTTCTAAATAATCTACTATCTAATGCATTTAAATTTACTAAAGAAGGAGGCGATATTACCATTGAAATAGAAAATAATGTTGATGAAGTGCTACTTAGAGTAAGTGATAATGGTTTTGGAATGAAAAAAAATCAATTGAATAAAATATTCAATAGATTTTATCAAGTAGATAATGGTAAGACTACTACTGAGAATGGTTTTGGATTAGGATTAGCAATCACCAAAGAAATAGTAGACCTACATAAAGGGAAAATAATAGTGCATAGCAAAAGAAAATTAGGTACTCAATTTACGATAAGCCTACAAAAAGGATATGCCCATTTTAAAAAGGAAGAATTGGTTTTAGAGAATGGTAATAGTGAAACAGTAGAAAACTATATACAAGATCATAATACTAGTTCTGTTAGCAAATTAAAAGACTTTTCTGCTTTTAAAAATCAAACGATATTAATTGTTGAAGATAATTTGAGTATTCGAAAATATATCTTAGAACTTTTTGAAGGAAAATGTAATATAGTCGAAGCTGAAAATGGAGAACAAGCATATGCCCTTGCCGTAGCAGATATTCCTGATCTTATTGTAAGTGATGTTATGATGCCAATAATGGATGGTATTTCATTAACCAGAAAATTAAAATCGGATGTTCGCACCAGTCACATTCCAATTATACTTTTAACCGCAAGAGCATCGGTTATGCATCAATTAGAAGGTTTAGAAACTGGAGCTGATGACTATATTATTAAGCCTTTTAATGAAGACTTATTATTAAGTAGAGTTAATAACCTATTGAAAACACGATTGTTATTAAGACAGCGATTTGAAACAAATGGATTAGCACTTTCTGATGATTTTAACCTAAATAGAACTGATAAACAATTTTTAGAAAAAATTATCGACATTATTAAACGAAATATAGATTCTGAAAATTTAAATGCTAAGTTCATCTCACAAGAAGTGGGGATGAGTCATTCGGTATTGTATAAAAAAATAAAAGCAATGACAGGAATGACTTTTATTGACTTTGTTAGAGATTATAAACTTAATACAGCTAAAAAGTTAATTCAAGAATATAACTTAACCGTTGCTGAGGCGTCCTATCATATTGGATATTCAGATAAAAAGTATTTTAGTAAACTTTTTAAACAACGATTTGGGAAAAGTCCATCAGAGTTTTATACTAAAAATTAATTCTTTATTAGAATTATTGCTTTTGTAAAGTAATCTTGTACGTCGCAAAGCCCTGTAATTTCTTAATAATTTACCTAAAAACGAATTCTTCTCCCTTCAAAAACGAATTCTTACCCCTTGTATTTAATCGTAAATCAATTACTTGCAGCAGCTTTTGTAAATACACAAAAAAGGCTTGTTGTTTTTGATGAATCAATAAAATAAATAGCTCTTAATTACCATGTTTACAATTTAATATTTCTGAGTACTTGATAAAAATTAATACTATGCGAATGAAACTAACTAATTCTTATTCTATATCCATAAAGCATTTTGTGGTTATTGGAATATTTCTCATCTCTACAGCTATATATAGTCAAAACAATATAGTTACGGGAGTGGTAAAAGATGCTAGCACTTCTCAACCATTACCTGGGGTAAGTATTGTTTTAAAAGGAACTACAAATGGTGTTTCGACAGATTTTGATGGAAATTATTCCATACAGGCCAATAATGGAGATATTTTAGTATTTTCTTACATAGGATTTAAATCCGTCGAAATTAAAGTTACTTCAAATATACTAGATGTAGCATTGTCCGAAGATTTTGAAAAATTAAATGAAGTTGTCGTCATTGGTTATGGTACAACGACCATAAAAGATGCTACAGGTTCAGTAACCGCAATTACCGCCGAAGATTTTAATCAAGGAAATATTGTAACTCCAGAGAATTTAATTAATGGAAGGGTTGCAGGTTTAACGGTAAACACGGGTGGAGAGCCTGGTTCTGGTTCTACCATACGTATACGTGGAGGTTCTTCTTTAGGTGCCTCTAATGATCCACTTATTGTAATAGATGGTTTGCCTATAGATAACGTTTCTATTGGTGGGTCTCGTTCTATATTAAGTACGATTAATCCAAATGAAATCGAATCATTTTCGGTATTAAAAGATGCTTCAGCAACGGCTATTTATGGTTCGAGAGCATCAAACGGAGTTATTATAATTAGTACCAAGAAAGGGAAAAGAGATTTATCGGTTGATTTTAACATGTCAATGGGTGTCAATACTTTAACAAAAACGGTTGATGTGTTTTCTGCAGAGGAATATAGAAAGCTAGTCACTGAACAGCAACCAGATTTACTTCCTTTATTAGGAACTTCAAATACCAATTGGCAAGATGAAATTTATAGATCGTCTTTAAGTTCTAATCAGAATCTTAGTATTCAAGGCTCGTTATTTGATAAAATACCAACTAGGTTGTCTATTGGAAGAACCTTACAAGACGGATTGCGATTAACATCAGAATATGAGCGTAATTCTGGAACTATTTCCTTAAACCCAACTTTCTTTGATGATCATTTAAAAGTTAGCTTAAATGCTAACGGTAGTTTGGAGAAAAACAGATTTGCGCAAGGGGAAGAGGGCAATGCGATTACATTTGATCCTACACAGGCTGTATATGATGTCAACTCTCCATTTGGGGGATTTTTTCAATATACAAATTTGAATAATGACGGAATTTTAAATGAGAGCGATTTAGTATCATTGGCTCCCTTTAACCCAGTAGCCAATTTATTGCAACGAAAAAATTTAAGCGATGTAAAAAGATTTTATGGAAATCTTAAACTAGATTATAAATTTCATTTTCTACCTAAGCTATCTGCAGTGGCAAATTTTGGATATGACGAACAGCAGGCGGATGGTGAAGTCAATGTTTCAAATTTGAATCCTCTTACGCAAAATGATGGAAGCATAGTAGGGTCAAAATCCACCTATGCTAATTACCAAAGAAATAAATTATTTGATGGCTATTTAAAATATAATCAAGATGGAGATCAATTAGATTTTGATTTTACAGGTGGGTATTCTTTTCAAAAATTTGAAAGCAGCCAGTATGTCTCTGGAGAATTGTTGGATGATAATGATGATACTGCTCCTGTTTTAAATATAGATCCTGATTTAGTTTTAATTGGTTTTTTTGGAAGAACTAATATCTCGTGGGTAGATAAATATTTATTGACACTGTCTTATAGACGAGACGGAACATCTAGATTTAGTAAAGATAACCGATGGGGTAATTTTCCAGCTGCTGCATTTGCATGGCAAATTAGTGATGAATTTTTTCCTAATGCGAAAATACTTTCAAATTTAAAATTAAGATTGGGCTGGGGTATAACAGGGCAGCAAGATATTGGAAGAACAAATTCGGACTTATTTAGAGCGCGTTATGTAACAGGGTTGCCTGCATCTCAATACCAATTTGGAAATCAAACCTATCCTGTTGGAATACCTTCTTTTAGAAATGAAAATATTAAATGGGAAGAAACCACGGCATATAATGCTGGGTTCGATTTCGGACTTATAAATGACCGTTTTACGGGTTCTATTGAAGGTTTTTATAAAGAATCTAAAGATTTATTAGCAAATGCTGCCATTTCAGATGGCTCTAATTTTAGTAATTCGGGTTTTCAAAACATTGGAAATTTCACTTCCCAAGGTCTTGAGTTTACGATAAATGGAGATGTTATAGAAAATACAGTTGATAAAGGTTTCAATTGGAATTTAAATTTCAATGCAACCTATATACAAACCGAAATTAAAAAGTTAGCATTAGATCAAGACCAATTGGTTGGTGGTATTTCGGGTGGGGTAGGAAATACTATTCAGGTAAATAGGGTTGGTTATGCTCCTTATTCATTTTATGTGTACAAACAAATATATAATTCAGAAGGAAACCCAATTGAAGGTGGGTATGCAGATTTGAATGGGGATAATATTATTAATAATGATGACCGTTATATTCTTAAAAATGGAGCACCCGACGTTACCATGGGGTTCTTGTCAAACATGAGTTATAAGGATTTTGATTTTTCTTTTAACTTAAGAGCAAATCTTGGAAATTATGTGTATAATAATGTAAATTCTTCAAGGTCTCAATTAAGTTTATTACAAAATAATGCAGTAGCATCAAACTTACCTAGAGCTGTTCTGGAGTCTAATTTCACCACTACATCTGATGTAATTCTTTCGGATTATTATATTGAAAATGCATCCTTCTTAAGAATGGACAATGTAACTTTTGGCCACACTTTCGCTAATGTTTTGAATAGCAGATCATCATTAAGAATGTATGCCAGTGTTCAGAATGTTTTTGTGATTACTGATTATTCAGGATTAGATCCGGAAGTCTTTGGGAATGGTATTGATAATACAATTTACCCAAGGCCAAGAACATTTTTATTAGGTGGCAATTTAAGATTTTAAAATAAAAATAACTGTAATGAAAAAGTTTAAAACTATCATTTTAATGTTCGGTACATTCGCTTTTATTGGATGTATAAATGAATTAGAGGTGTTGCCAGAAGATCCTGATACATTTATTGTAGATGATTTCTATACGACACCAGAATCCTATATACAGGGTTTGGCTGGAGTATATGGTAATCTATCTTTAACGGGTGCTGAGGGTCCTGATAATTCAAATATTTCAGGTCTTGATGCTGGTACAAGTCAATATGGACGTGGTTTATGGAACACGCAAGAGCTTACTACCGATGAGGTTTTGTGGTCTTGGGAAAACGATCCAGGAACTCGAGAATTAAATAGAAATACGTGGACAGCAGATAATGTAATTCTACGAGGATTATTTGGGAGAGCAATGACTCAGGTTGCTTTTTCTAATGAATATTTGCGCCAGACCGCAGATGACAAATTATTGGCAAGAGGGGTAGATGCTGATACAAAAAGTAAAATTAATACCTATCGTGCAGAAGTGAGGTTTTTACGAGCTTTAGCATATTATCATATGATGGATTTATTTGGAAAAGCTGGATTTATTACAGAGAATGATCCTATTGGTGCTTTTCAATCTCCTGGATATAACCGATCACAACTGTTTTCGTTTATTGAGGGAGAAATGACCGAGATATTACCAAATTTAGCAGATCCATTGCAAAATGAATATGCACGAGTTGATAAAGCGGCGGCATGGATGCTCTTGGCAAAAATATATTTAAACGCTGAGGTTTTTATTGGTGAAGATAAATATGCTGAATGTCTTCAAAACTGCGAGAAAATTATAAATGCTGGATTTTCACTTGCTCCAAATTATTTAAATGTTTTTATGGCAGACAACGATAAAGGTGCCGCTAGAAATGAAATTATTTTTCCAGTATTGTCAGATGGTGTGGTTACGCAAAATTATGGACCTACAACATTGATGATTAATGGGCAAGTAGGTTCTTTAGAACAAAACGGAGCCAGTTTTGGAGTCAATGCTGGGGGCTGGGGTGGCGCTTTAAGAGTAACGCGTCAATTCTCAGAATTATTTTTAAGTGGACCTTACGATACTGATGATAGAAATACACTTATCGTAGGTGATAGGCCTATTGATTTAGTACCGGTAAGTAATAATGGAACAGGGTATATTGTTGGAAAGTGGTCTAATAAGACCTCTGATGGCACCAATGGCGCTGCTACAGAGATCGTAGATACAGACTTTCCGATGTTTCGATTGGCTGATGCATACCTCATGTATATAGAAGCACATTTAAGAGGGGGAGGAGGAGATGTAGTAACAGCTCTTGATTTATTCAATGATTTAAGAGTTAGAGCAAATAACCCAAATACAATTGGCTCAACAGATCTATCTCTTGATCTAATTTTAAATGAAAGACTTATAGAATTGCATTGGGAAGGCCATAGAAGGCAAGATTTAATCCGTTTTGGAAAGTTCATTTCTGGATCTTATAATTGGTCATGGAAAGGTAGTGCACCTAATGGAATTCCATTAAATGCGAATAGAGTTTTGTTCCCTATTCCAAGTGCAAGTTTAGCCGCTAACCCAAATTTAACTCAGAACCCAGGATATTAAAAAATAGTAAAATAAAAAACCAAAAAAAATGAAAAAAATAATATTCACCTTATTGTTGACCTTATTCACCTTGATAATTTCTAGTTGTGATGAAGAAACAGGACCAGTATTTGAAACACAAATTCCAGAAGAAGGAATTGCATTTACGAATGCATTTGCTAGTGACTATTTAATCTCAGAAGAAACTGAAGATAATATTGCAGATCGGTTTTTATGGAATATGCCAGATTTTGGAATCCCTACAAATATCACCTATGAAATACAAGGTTCAATAGATCCTGAGTTTACAACTTTTGACATTATAGGTTCGACCAACGAAACTAATTTTGCAGTTCTTGTGAGTCAATTATTAGATTTCGCGAAAGATTTAGGATTGGATGATGACCCTACTACAACTACAGAAGCTGGGGCATCAAATAATATAGGGCAAGTATATTTTAGAGTCCGAGCATTCTTAGGTTCTGATGCTGCTGGGTCTCAAGAGGTTATGTCTGATGTTCAGCCAATTAGTATTACTTGGTTAGAAAAAGCTTTAGTGGGTGGTGCTTGCGACTCTCTATATGCAGTAGGTGGAGCATTAACGGATATAGCTTGGAATTTTACACCTGAAGGAGAAGTGCATTGCGAAAATGATGTATTACAAGTTAAAGTGAGGTTCACAAACGATAAATTTAGATTATTTACCGAATTTGGAGTTTGGGATAATAGTTATGGTTACAACTATTATACAGATGAAGGATATACAATAGATCCTCTTTTGGTGGATTCAAATGTGTATGATTCTAGCGATGGGGATGATAATTTTTGGTTTGATGGAGCAGAAGGAATTTATACCATGACCATAGATAAGATTAATAAAACCATAACTTTAAAGGCATCCGGTTCGCTTTGGGCTGTTGGTGGAGCAGTTCCCGGTGGTTGGGATTTTAATAACGATACAGTGGAGTTTATCGAAAGCAGTCCTGGAATTTGGTCAGCTTCAATAACCTTATCAAATGATCTTTTTCGCTTTTTCCAGGTATTTGGAGTCTGGGATACCAATAACAATTTCGCCTATTATGAGGATGCAGGCTTTACTATTGATGGTGGTTTTGAGAACGATGGAGGAGGAGATGCTAATTTTAATTTTGTAGGAACTCCTGGTACTTATATATTGACTATTAATGAGGTAGATAAAGTAATCACTTTAGAATAAAATTATAAAGTTGAGTTAGCTTTAATTAGTAGGAAGTAGAAGTTTAATCTAAACCTATATTTCCTACTTTTCGATAACATAACGGTTTAAAAATATTAATGATGCCTATTCAAAAAATACTATTAATTTTTATTCTTATACTTTCCTGTTCTTCCAATGGAAATGATAGTGAAGAAATCAAGAATCCTATAGAAGAAAATCCTACAGAAGAGCCAAATGGAAATGAATCTGTTGCATTTTATTATGGCGCAGATTTGTCGTATGTAAATGAAATGGAAGACTGTGGTGCGTTGTATTATGATTCTAGTAATGTGAAGAAAGATCCTTATCAGATTTTTGAGGAAGAAGGCGCGAATCTTATTAGAATTCGTTTGTGGCATAATCCAACTTGGACTGCTTATTCTAATTTTGATGATGTGAAAAAATCTATTCAAAGAGCTAAAACATTGGGAATGAGTGTGCTTTTAGATTTTCATTATTCTGATACTTGGACAGATCCAAGCAAACAGGGAATTCCGGCTGCATGGCTAGCTAAAGTAAATGATACCGAAGCTTTGGGGGATCTATTATATGACTATACTTATGAAACCTTAAATGTATTAGCAAATGAAAATCTGTTACCAGAAATGGTTCAAGTGGGTAATGAGATCAATATAATGATTTTGCAAGAGGGTGAATCTCAAACTCCTATGAATTGGTCCAGAAATGCTACATTAATAAATAAAGGAATTAAAGCAGTTAGAGATATTGCCAAAGAGAAGAATGCGGAAATAGGGGTGATGTTACATATTGCACAACCAGAAAATGCTCTTTGGTGGTTTGAGCAAGCTACTCAAAACGGAATCACAGACTACGATTGGATAGGTTTGTCGTATTACCCAATTTGGTCAGATTATACGCTTGACAACGTCGGAGTAGCGTTTAAAACGCTTAAGGATACTTATGAAAAACGACTTATGGTCGTCGAAACTGCTTATCCGTTTACCATGGAAAATAACGATGCTGCCAATAACATTTTAGATGTTAATGCCTTAATAAATGGCTATCCTGCATCAGGACAGGGGCAATTGAATTATTTGAATAAGCTGAAGTCTGAAATTGTATCTGCTGGCGGTGAGGGACTTATTTATTGGGAACCAGCTTGGGTTTCTACATCATGCAGTACGTTATGGGGGCAGGGTTCACATTGGGATAATGCGACTTTGTTCGATCATAATTATAAGCCAACAAAAGGTATGGAATTCTACAACGGTTCTAAAAAATAATATTTGGTAAGTAGTGTATTGAAGTTGCACTAAAAGAGTTATACAATCTAATTTTAAAATAATTACACTATTGAAACTATTAAAAATTATTTCTTTTACATTTCTGATACTTGCTCAAGTATCTTTTTCTCAAGTAAGAATTGTTAAAGAATTAAGTTCAAATTGGAAATTTCAAAAGGGCAATGCTAAAAACGCTTTTGAAATTAATTTTGATGACTCCAAATGGGAAAATGTAACTGTACCTCATGATTGGGCTATTTATGGTCCTTTTGATAAAGAAGTGGACATACAAAATGTAGCTATTGTTCAAAATGGTGAAAAGGTAGCTTCTGAAAAAACAGGAAGAACTGGTGCGTTGCCACATGTAGGCTCTGCTTGGTATCGCAATAAATTTACAGTTCCAAATTATACAAAAGATAAAAAAGTGATTTTGCTTTTTGAAGGGGCGATGAGTGAACCTCAGATTTATTTAAATGGAAAAAAAGTAGGTACATGGGCTTATGGCTATAGTTATTTTTATTTTGATGTTTCAGAATTTATTAAGGAAGGTGAAAATACTTTGGCAGTGGAACTTACCAATAAAGAGTTTGCTTCTCGGTGGTATCCAGGAGCGGGACTATACCGTAAAGTGAGTGTTATTGTAAAGAATAAAGAGAGTATAGATCAATGGGGAACCTTTATAACAACTCCCTTTATAAGTGATGAAGTAGCTAAAGTGAATATCAAAACCAAAGTTTCAGGTGAAAACACACGTTTGGTAACGACCATTTTTGATGCAGAAGGGGGAAATATCAGTTCTGAAGAAACAATTACAAAGTACGGAAATGAGTTTGATCAGAATATAAAAGTTGAGAATCCAATAGTATGGAGTCCAGATAATCCATATTTATATACTGCTATATCGCAATTATTTGTGGAGAATATATTAAAAGATGAAATTACAACCACTTTTGGGATTCGAGAAATTAAGTATGAAGCAAATAAAGGGTTTAGCTTAAATGGTAAAGTAACCAAATTTAAAGGGGTGTGCCTGCATCACGATTTAGGTCCGTTAGGAACCGCTGTGAATAAAGCAGCGCTTAGAAGGCAATTAACCATTTTAAAAGATATGGGCTGCAATGCTATTCGCAGTTCACATAATATGCCTTCTTTCGAACAATTAGAGCTATGTGATGAAATGGGTTTTCTATTTTTGGCAGAAAGTTTTGACGAATGGGCAAAACCAAAAGTGAAAAATGGGTACCATAGGTTTTTTGACGAATACGCAGAGAAAGATGTGGTGAATTTGGTACATGCTACTAGAAATCATCCTTCTATTGTGATGTGGAGTTCAGGGAATGAAGTGCCAGATCAATGGGGAGAAGAAGGGGTTAAAAGAGCAAAATGGCTGCAGGATATTTTTCATAGAGAAGATCCAACCAGACCTGTAACAGTGGGGATGGATCAGGTAAAGGCGACCATGGAATCTGGTTTTGGAGCCTTGTTAGATGTTCCGGGTTTAAATTACCGCGTACATTTATATGAAGAAGCTTTTAATAAATTTCCACAAGGATTTATTTTAGGCTCCGAGACAGCTTCAACAGTAAGTTCAAGAGGTATTTATAAGTTTCCTGTTGTACAAGAAAAAATGAAGCAGTATGCAGACTTTCAAAGTTCTTCATACGATTTAGAAGCTTGTAGCTGGTCTAATGTGCCTGATGAAGATTTTGTATTGCAAGATGATAAAGAATGGGTGATAGGGGAGTTTGTATGGACAGGTTTTGATTATTTAGGAGAACCAACACCTTATGATGAAAGCTGGCCTTCTCGCAGTTCCTATTTCGGAATTTCAGATTTAGCAGGACTGCCAAAAGATCGGTTCTATTTGTATAGAAGTAGATGGAATACAAAAGAGGAAACCTTACATATATTGCCACACTGGAATTGGGAAGGTCGTGAAGGAGAGACTACTCCTATTTTTGTCTATACCAATTATGATAGTGCAGAGCTTTTTGTGAATGGTAAGAGCATGGGTGTTCAAAAAAAGAACGCAACAACACCTCAAAATCGTTACCGTTTAATGTGGATGGATGTCACTTACGAGCCGGGTACTGTAAAAGTAGTTGCTTTTGATAAAGAGGGCCAGCCCATAGCAGAAAAAGAAATTAAAACAGCAGGTAAACCTTATCAAATTATTCTCAATCCTGATCGAAAAACAATACAAGCAAATGGAAAAGATTTATCATATGTTGAGGTTTCTGTGGTAGATGAAAAAGGTATTCCGTGCCCTACGGCAACAAATTCGTTAAAATTCAAAGTAAAAGGAGAAGGAGTCTATAAAGCAGCCTGTAATGGTGATGCAACTTCATTAGAGTTATTTCACTTACCGACAATGAAATTGTTTAGTGGTAAACTAGTCGTACTCGTGCAATCTTTAAAGGAAACGGGAGAAATTGAATTGACAGTTAGAGGTAAGGGGCTCAAAACAGGAAGAACTGTAATAAATACAACAAACTAAAAAAAAATAATACCAAACAATCATTAAGACTATTTTAAAAAGGAGTATCAAAAAAACATAATTCCTTGGCAATTTTTAATAATCGCTCGATTAAAAAGGATGGTTAATTTTTTTTGAATAAAAATTTTAAGTAATACTGATGTAAATAACTTTATCCCAATAATAGTAGTTATCTTAGGTTAAACAGAAATTAACTTAATCGGATGGCTCTTAAAGTTTCAATAGCTCATAAAACAACGTATAAATATGATCGAAGCATTAATCTTTCTCCTCATATTTTCAGACTTAGACCAGCTCCGCATAGTCGAACCCCTATAGAAGCCTATTCTATTAAGATCAAACCTGAGAATCATTTTTTTAATTGGCAGCAAGATCCTTTTGGAAACTATTTAGCGCGTATCGTATTTCCTGAGAAGACAGATATACTATCTGTTGATATCGAAATAATAGCAGATTTAAAAACAATCAATCCTTTTGATTTTTTTGTTGAAGAAGCAGTAGAAAATTTTCCTTTTAGCTATTCTGAGGAACTTAAAAAAGAACTCTTACCTTATTTAGAAATTACAGAAAAAGGACCTTTATTAAAAGATTGGCTTGATAAAATAGATAAAACACCTAAAAGAAGTATTGATTTTTTGATAGGGCTTAATAGTAGCCTATATAATTACCTTAATTACACCGTACGTATGGAACCTGGCGTACAGACCTGTGAGCAGACCTTAGGGAATCAGTTAGGTTCCTGTAGAGATTTTGCTTGGCTCTTGGTACAGACCTTACGTCATTTAGGTTTGGCTGCCCGTTTTGTTTCTGGATATTTGGTGCAATTAAAATCCGACGAAAAATCGTTAGATGGGCCTTCTGGTCCGGAGGAAGATTTTACCGATCTTCATGCCTGGGCTGAAGTTTATTTGCCAGGTGCCGGTTGGATAGGATTGGATGCCACCTCTGGTCTTTTAGCAGGGGAAGGACATATTCCATTGGCATGTACACCTTCATTTGAAAGTGCGGCTCCAGTTTCAGGATTTACAGATCCTTGTGAAACTGAATTTATATTTGATAACTCTGTTACGCGAATTTTTGAATCTCCTAGAGTAACAAAACCATATACAGAAGAGCAATGGAATGCAATTTATAATTTAGGGTTTAAAGTAGAGGAAGAGTTACAAGAAGAAGATGTTAGATTAACCATGGGTGGTGAACCAACTTTTGTATCCATTGATGATATGGAATCCGAAGAATGGAATACCACAGCAGATGGTGAACATAAGAGAAAATTGGCGAGTGCACTTTCGCTGCGTTTAAAAGATGCATTTGCAAAGGGAGGATTATTGCATCACGGTCAAGGTAAATGGTATCCAGGGGAACCCCTGCCGCGTTGGTTGATAGGGATACATTGGCGAAAAGATGGCGAAGCTATTTGGAAAGAACCCAAGTTGTTGGCCTCATTTAGCGAGAAATATAAATTTCCTAAAGATATTACTAGTATTTTTTTAAAGTCCCTTTCTAAAAAATTAGGCGTTGCGGAAGATAGTATTATCCCAGCCTTTGAAGATGCGTTTTATTTTTTATGGGAAGAGGGGAGACTACCTATAGATATTGATCCACAGGATTATTCCAAAAATGATACCAATTTACGCCGTAAATTAGGAGAGGTTTTAGAACAAGGTATTGGTAAAAGTGTTGGTCATGTGTATCCTTTGGCGAAAAAAGATGTCCAATGGATTACGAATCCGTGGGAATTTCGAGGGAAACATTTGTATTTAACACCAGGAAATTCACCCATAGGCTTACGTTTACCTTTAGGTTCATTGCCAAAAGAACCAGAAGTTCCTTCTGAACCTACGGCTGAGCCAGAATTATTTGAAACAAAACCTGATTTGGCACCCTATGCTTATGATCTTGAAAAGCGTATAGCAACTATTAGTTCTTCAACGGTCTTAAAAAAACAACCTTTTGTGCGCACCGCAATTTGTGCAGAGGTTCGAGAAGAGAAGTTATTTCTCTTTTTACCTCCGTTAGATAGTGCTGAAGATTTTTTAGATCTAGTAGCCAGTATAGAGGCAACTGCCAAAGAATTGGATGTACCAGTTATCTTGGAGGGCTACGAGCCGCCAAGAGACAATCGTTTGGAAGTATTAAAGGTAACTCCCGATCCTGGGGTGATAGAGGTAAATGTGCATCCGGCTAAAAACTGGCAAGAGCTTACAGATAATACCTTAAAATTATATGCTGAAGCAAAACTGGCCCGTTTGGGAACTGAAAAATTTATGTTGGATGGCAAACATACTGGAACGGGTGGTGGTAACCATGTAACGTTAGGGGGTATAACACCAGCTGATAGTCCATTGCTTAGAAACCCCCAGTTATTGAGAAGCTTACTTACTTTTTGGCAGCATCATCCTGGACTTTCCTATTTGTTCTCAGGAGCTTTTATTGGTCCTACAAGTCAGGCACCTAGAGTAGATGAAGCGCGGTTAGAAAATTTATATGAATTAGAGATTGCTTTTTCTCAAATTCCGGAAGATAAAGAGGTGCCTTTTTGGTTAACGGATAGGCTCTTTAGACATTTATTGACTGATATTACAGGAAATACCCATAGAGCAGAATTTTGTATTGATAAATTGTATTCTCCTGATTCGTCTTCTGGTCGTCTTGGTATTTTGGAACTCCGTGCTTTTGATATGCCACCACATGCACAAATGAGTTTAATGCAAATGTTACTCGTACGAACCTTAGTGGCTTGGTTTTGGAAAAAGCCGTATAAGCATAATTTAGTGCGTTGGGGAACTGAGTTGCATGATAAATTTTTACTAGAACATTATGTCAAAGAAGATATTAAAGACATTGTTGCACAACTTAATGATGCAGGATATCCATTTAACCTAGACTGGTTTGATCCTTTCTTTGAGTTTAGATTTCCACTATATGGTATGGTCGAAATCAATGCTATGCAAATAGAACTACGGATGGCTATAGAACCATGGAATGTACTAGGCGAAGAAATGTCGGGTGGTGGAACAGCTAGGTATGTTGATTCTTCCTTGGAAAGAGTGCAGATAAAAATTTCTAATTTTACAGAGGAGCGTTATGTTTTAACCTGTAATGGGATGAAAATACAAATGAATAGTACGGGAGTTAAGGGAGAATATGTTGCTGGCGTTCGTTTTAAGGCTTGGGATCCTTGGTCCGCATTACACCCAACGATTGGTGTTGATGCGCCTTTGGTTTTTGATGTTGTTGATACCTGGAATAATAAATCTATAGGTGGTTGTACTTATTTTGTCGCTCACCCTGGAGGCCGTTCTTATGATAGTTATCCAGTGAATAGTTACGAAGCAGAATCAAGAAGAATAAATCGGTTTTGGGACTTTGGACATACACAAGGAGAAATCGCACCGACAGAAATTGTCGCTACAACAAATTTTGTGGGTAGAATGGTTGAACCTAAAGATGCATCTACTACTTTTGCTTATTCAGAAATTCCTGTAAACCCTGAATATCCACACGTGTTGGATTTGAGGAAAAGGAAATAAAGTAAATTTTTAATGCCAGTGATAAGCACAACTTGGTTAAGTAATTATTTTACAGATTACAAATACGATGAGATGTTTACTCCCGAAATGGATGTAAAGTCTCATTGGAAAAAACTTTTTGCAAGTCTTAATAACCTCGGAGAAGAAGGATTAAAATCACGTCAAAAAGATATTGACTGGTTACTAGCGGAAAACGGAGTTACCTATAATGTTTATAATGATCCAAAGGGGCTGCATAGGCCATGGAATTTAAATGTTGTTCCATTTTTATTACATGAAAGTGAATGGAAGGTTGTTGAAATAGGATTAAAACAACGAGCTGAGTTGTTAAATCTAGTGCTTAAAGATATTTATGGAGATCGAAATCTTATTAAAAATGGAATAGTTCCTCATGAAGTTATTTACGGACATCGAGGTTTTTTACGTCAATGTGCAGGAATCAATTATACTACTGAAAAATTACTTTCCATGTATGCTGCAGATATTTCTCGTGGTACTGATGGTCGTTTGTGGGTAGTGAATGATCGTGCAGAAGCTCCCTCGGGAATGGGCTATGCTCTGGAAAACAGATCAACTACCAGTAGAATACTGCCAGAAATGTTTGCTAAGATGAATGTAAAAAGACTTTCTGGTTTTTTTCAGGAGTTCAACCAAATGTTGATAGATGCTTCTCCAGAAAACAAAGAAAACCCGAATATTGTCATCTTAACTCCTGGATCACATAATGAAACTTATTTTGAGCATGCTTATCTAGCTTCTTTTTTAGGGTATCCCTTAGTGCAAGGCAATGATTTGGTAGTTAGAGATGGATTTTTATGGATGAAATCTTTAAAAGGTTTGAAACAGGTAGATGTAGTTTTGAGAAGAGTAGATGATGCTTATATAGATCCGCTAGAACTTCGTGAAGATTCCCACCTTGGAGTAGCAGGATTATTAGATGTTGTTAGGCGAAATAATGTAGCTATAATAAATCCTGTTGGAAGTGGCGTAATTGAAAATCCAGGATTAATTCCTTTTATGCCAGCGATTGCAAAGTATTTCTTGAAAGAAGAACTTATTTTACCGCAAATAGCTTCTTGGTGGTGCGGACAAGAAACCGAAAGAAATTATGTATTAAATAATATATCCAATTTAGTGATAAAAAGGATAGACCGTACGAATCGAGAAAGTATTCATTTTGGGGAGTTTTTAAATCCTGAACAGATTAAGAAACTAAAAAACGAAATTAATGAACGCCCCTATCGCTTTGTAGCCCAAGAGAAAATTAGTTTTTCAACGGCCCCAAATTTAGCCAATGGTAAATTTGAACCTCGCAATATGGTAGCTAGAACTTTTTCTATCGCAACAAAAGAAGGGTATACGGTAATGCCAGGTGGTTTAGTGCGGGTTGCACCTGATAGAGATACGATTCGGGTATCCAACCAAAGGGGAGGAACAAGTAAAGATTTTTGGATCTTAGACGATATTCCAAATCAAGAAACTAAAACACATTATTGGCATCCTAAATCTTCAATTTCGGCTTCTGGATTAAATGATTTACCTAGCCTTACTGCTGAAAACTTATATTGGGCAGGTCGCTATGTGGGAAGGACACTAGTAAATGCTCGTTTTTTAAGAATGGTATTACGACAAATGGTTCTTGTTCAAAATAATAACGAAAAACCAGATTCGGTTAAGCTACAAGTATTATTTAAAGCAGTAACACAGTTAACCGGAACCTTTCCTGGATTCTCTGAAAAAAATAAAGCTGGAGAATATGCCATGGATAATCCCTATGATGAAATGCTCTCTGTTATTTTGGATAAAGAAAGAGCAGGTAGTTTGGCGCATACGATAAGTATGTTTAGTAATTCATATTATTCCATTAGAAACCTATGGTCTTCCGATATGTGGCGGGTTTTTGAGAATATTCAAAAAATATGGAGAACCTTTGAAGACGATTCTGATCGATCAATCAATAAAATGATTAAAGTGCTGAACCAGTTAATTACTCGTTTAATTGCATTTATGGGACTTATTGAAGAAAGTATCATGGTGCAACAGGGATTGTTACTCTATTTTATCGGCTTACAATTAGAACAAAGTACGCTCACCATTACAAAATGCAGGTCTTTATTATCCATAAAATATGAAGAGCAAGTAGAATATGAGTTATTAGAGTATTTGCTAACCAGCCATGAAAGCTTAAATATTTATAGGTACAGTTATCGTTCTTATATACAAATAGAACATGTGATAGATTTATTAATGCTCGATCTTGAATACTCTAGATCGTTGACCTATATGTTTAGTAGAATACAAAAAGATATTTCCAAATTACCACATTCAAACAACATCAATCATTTAAGTGAGTATCAGAAATTTATTTTTGAAGGATTTGCAAAATTAAGACTTGCAAATTCGGAGCATCTCGCTAAAACAGCATCCCAAAAAGAAATGTTACGGCAAGATTTGGATACTTTGTTTGAGGAACTTTCAGATTTGCTCTATAAAACGTCTCAATCAATCTCTAAGACCTATTTTGATCATACTTATAAACAAAATCAATTAGTTACACAGTCTTTTCCTATATAACTATGATATTTAATATCACACATATTACAAAATATGAATATAATGCTCCTGTTAGTTATTGTCATAACATTGCGACCTTAAGGCCAAGAGCATCAAAAGGACAACAACTGTTGGATTATTCAATTAATATAGTCCCTGAGCCTGCAGAAATTTCTGAACGTATAGATTTTTTCGGAAATTACATTACACGATTTTCAATCCAAACGCAGCATACTATTTTAAAAGTAGTAACCAAAAGTAAAGTAGCGAGAGATTATGCTAAATATCAAGATTCTTTTTTTTCAGATGCATGCAAAAGTGTACTACTCAATGACGCGCTACTAGCTTTAAATAGTAATCATCCAGAGATTCTAGAGGCAAGACAATTTGTATTAGAATCTATTTTTATTAGGCGTACCGATAATACAATTAGGGATTATGCTAAGTTATCATTTAAAGGCAATAGATCGGTTTTTGATGCAGCATATGAATTAATGCAACGTATTTATACAGATTTTCAGTTTGTTTCAGGCTTTACAAGTATTTCAACCCCAATTGATGAAGTCATGAAAGAAAAAAAGGGGGTTTGTCAAGATTTTGCTCAAATTGCTATCGCATGTATTCGATCTATAGGCTTACCGGCACGTTATGTGAGTGGTTATATAGAAACATTACCTCCAGAAGGAAAAGTAAAGTTGGTAGGCGCCGATGCCTCTCATGCTTGGTTCTCCATTTTTATACCCACTTTTGGTTGGGTAGACTTTGATCCAACAAACAATCAAATTCCTTTGGATCAACATATTGTTGTCGGCTGGGGAAGAGATTATTACGACGTTCCACCGTTAAAGGGAGTGGTATACGGTAGTGGTAAGAGTAAGCTAAAAGTTTCTGTAGATATCGTATCGGCTATATAATATTTAATAAAGTTCTTTAGCTTTTGAAGCAATTCGATTATTAATAATTTCCTCCAAAGCATTAGTGGAAAAAGGTTTATTGGCAAAACCATTAACGACTTTAATAGAATTTGCTTTTTCCATATCAGAAGGATTTAATGAAGTAGTTAACATGATAATAATGGTAGTACTTATTTCATCTACAAATTCTAACTTCGAATATTCCTCTAAAAATTCCCAACCATTCATACCAGGCATATTAATATCTAGTAGAATTAAATCGGGTTGCGGTTTGTTTTCGCGATAATTGGCTTTAATGTATTCTAATGCAATTAAACCATTGTGGGTTACATCTACTTTTTCTGCGCAATTTGCTTTTTTAATGATTATTTTATTAAAAAAATTTGTTGGTGCATCATCATCTATCAATAATATAGTATTTAATTTTTTCATAGTTTTTTATTTAGAAATGGTGAAATAGAAAGTACTTCCTTCGTTATAAACGGATTTAACCCAAATTTGACCATTATGGATTTCAACAATTTTTTTGCAATGTGCTAACCCAATTCCTGTGCCTTCGTACTCTTCTCGTGAGTGTAGACGTTGGAAAATTGAAAATATTTTTTCTAAATCGGCTTCTTTGATTCCTATGCCATTATCTTCTACTGCAAACTTCCAAAAATTGGCTTCTTCTTCGGCGGTTATTTTGATACTAACTAAGGCGTTAGGTTTTTGAAATTTTATGGCATTACTTATTAAATTTTGAAAGAGCAATCGGAGTTCGGTTTCATAGCCATTTAGTTTAGGGAGTGGGCCAATAACAATAGTGGCATTATTTTTTGAAATTACATTGCCAAGATCATTTTTCACTTGTTCGACAATAGTATTGCAATTCAGAGCTTTTAATTCGCCTAGGCGACCTAATCGACCATAATCCATTAAGCCAACTACTAAATCCTTCATTCGCATTCCTGCTTCTGATATAAATTTCAAATATTGCTTGGCTTCATCATCCAATTGTTCACTGTTTTGCTCTTCCAGTAATAAACTAAAGCTATTTATAGTTCTGAGTGGTTCTTGTAAATCATGTGAAGCTATGTATACAAAATTTTCAATTTCTTTATTCTTAGAATTAATCTCATTAAAACTCTGTTTTAATTTACCTATCATAATATTAAATGAGTTGGCAAGAGAGGTCAGTTCATTTTTACCTTTAACTTTAACATGTACGATAGCATTATAATCTCCTTCACTAATTCTAAGTGCTGAAGCTTCTAGATCTTTTATAGGTTTTATTATAGAAGTGATCGTGAAAAAAGCCACTATAATACCTAATAATATGCCTAATAGGCTAGTGATTAAAATAAAATTAGAAATATTATGAAGCTGTAAACTTAATTCTGACTGGTAATTTTCATATTCTTTGTTATATGCTACCTGCAAGTTAACAATGATATTCTCAATCGTAAAAGATAAATTACTTAGCTTTAAATTTGATAATTCTCTTGCTTTGTTTATTTTGGATGGAGTAGTATAGTCTTTCGAAGTTTGTAATAGGTTATAAATAGTTTTATTAATAAGTAACGTACTATCAGTGTACTTATTTAATTGATCTATCAATGCTATTTTGGAATTGTTCTTATTTGATATATTTTTTAACTCATTAAGCTTAATTTTGAGATATGGAAGTTCAACTTCACTAATCTGTTTCATTCGATTGGTATTTTTTATGCTATTTTTAGCGGCAATTTTATTAAATGAAAGTAATAAAAGCTCATTGTTATAAGCTTTAAATTGATTCAATGTAGTTATAGCAGGAGCTATTTCCGATTTCAGGATATCGTAAGTAAGCTCCGATTTTTTTGTAACATTATGGTTCAATAACATCACTATCATTAGTATGACAATGAATATTGAAAAAACCAGCAACAATTTACTTTTGATTGTATTCAAAATTTTATTTTCTTAGAATATTATTTAACCACCTTTACAAGTACTCCTTTTGATTCATAACGATAGAGAGAAAAGTAAATACCTCTAGATGAACCGTCCTTAGTAATTGAAATATTACCACAGGTACCCTCAAAGTGTTTTACATTAAAAAGTCGTTTACGAAACCAATTTTGAAATTCTTCTTCTGGTTTTTTTGAATTTTTAATCGTGCGAACTTCTTTTAAAACCAAATTTATAGCATCATATGCTTGTAAGGCTGGCCAAACGGAATAAGGAACTTCATTATACGCCGTATTATAGTCTTCTAGAAATTTTATTGCTTTTACATAATTGCCATCTTCAGCCGTAAAAAATGAACATTCTGTACCTACAATTTCACCTTCTGAATTCGTATAAAATTCGGGATCCAATAAAACCGTAGACCCAAAAAATGGAGCTGTAATACCCAGGTCACGAGCTTGCTTCATAGCAAAACCATATTCTTTATATCCAAAAAAAACATAAGCATCATAGTTGTCCTTTTTATATTTTAAAAGGTCCTCATGATAATCAACATTGCCTATTGTTGTAGTAATTATTGTATTTTGAATACCAGCGTCATCTAGTAGTAGTTTCGCCGCATTTGAAGCTCTTGTCATAAAATCATTTGGGTAATGTAAAATAAGAACTTTTTTAAGCCCAAGTTCAATAATTCTCAACGCCATGAGACCGTTTGCTTGTTCAGTGGTCTTAGCAATTTTAAAGGTATTTTTGTTCAAAGTTGAAAGTAGAGCATCATTATTCAAAGGGTTTATAGCAATCACTTTGTCTTTTAAGATTTGATCTTGAATAGCTATTGTACCATCTGTATTGCTGATAAATAAGATGTCGATATCATGTTCTGATTTTAATTTTTTATAAGCAGGTAGCGCTTTTTCCTTTTCCCATTGATCATCTTCTATAAATATATTTACTTTTGGTTCATCAGGAGTTCTTGAAGTGTTGTATTGCTCTATAGCTAGTTTTATGGCATTAGCAGGGTCAATGCCTAGGTCTATCGCACGTTTGGATAAAGGCGCTATAAAGCCAATATTTACGTCATCAACGGGCTCTGAATTACAGCTATTAAAAAATATTGTTACGAATAATAAACTTATCCAGGTATATATTTTAAGATAGTTAGGTTGCTCCAAATGCGCTATTTTATAGCTACATGCTTCAAAAAAAAGTCTTAATTCTAAAAATTTCATGGTTGCTAAAATTTAATTGTATACTCAAATCCATAACCTAGACCATAATGGTCAGCAGGTAAAAAATCATTTATTCTATATTCAAGCACAATATATAATTGGTCGATTAGGCGGTAACCAAGTTGATGTTCGCTAACCCATTTAAATGATATGCCCCCAGTATTAAGGTAATTTATATTTTGGTCTGCGAACCCTCCAAGGTAAAGGCGATTGTTTAATGTTCTGGGTAATAAGTTTATGCGATATGCATGTTCAATTTGGGTCAAAAGTTTTGTTGCCGACCTACTTCTAAATTGAATAATCATAGGATTAATAGAATAGGACATATTTAATTTCAAAAAGAAAGACTTCAGTTTGGAGGCATTATGCATCCTCCATCTCAATCCAAAACGGAAATCATCATTGTCTGGACCATTTCTAATCACATATTGAAAAGTTAAGTCAAGGGGCTTATTTTCTTTGAAACTCCATCGTAAATTATGTTCAGCATAAGAAGATTCTAAGTCGAATGAATGCTTAGAACTTTGATAGTTGGTTAACGAAAAATATTGAAATCTATTAGGGAGATTGGCTAAGATATTATAAGTTAAGACGCTAAATTCTCGGGTATCATAATAGGCATTAAAATCAATAAAGCCGGTAATAGCTTGCTTTTCTTTTACATCTTGCCCAAAAGCAAAGCTTATAAAAAAAATACAGCATACCGTGAATTTTATTTTTTTAATAAAAAACAGACAAGAGCAAATCATTAAATATGGTTAGTGTATAATTTCCTTCATTGATTATATGTATAAAAAAAGAAGAAAATTCTTACGTTGGTTTTATAACGCAAAGCTATACAATATATTTTACGCTACTCAAAAAAATGACGTTTTATGGTGTGAAATATTGAAATTAATAGTGATAATGCCTACTTTCCTGCTTGCAGTATCGAGTATTCAATATGTACTTTGTTTTATTTATTGTGGTATTTTTCTTAATGGAAATTATCATTCATTTCATCTGTATTCTATGGAAAGTATGATTGAAGGTCTAAGGTTTTGATTTACAGTAGTTTTTATTTTGAACACTCCATACTAAAAACAAGATATTTCTGTTATAGAGGAGATAATCATTTTTAACATTTAAAGGGCGCAAATTACCACTAACACTTGTAAAAGCAGAGATTTTTATTTTTAGAAAAAACAAAAATTTAACAATTTACCTAAGCATAAATAAAATACTTTTGATAGTTTTAAAAACATAATTAAATCAATGGAAAAGAATTCGAGAATACTTGTTGTAATGTTGTTGTTCTGTGTTAAACTTCTGGCACAAAATGAACTGCCTATTCAAACTCCTGATTTTGATATAAAGCCTTTACCTTCTTTATTGAGCAAATCGCTACAAGCAAGTCTTGAAAAAGAGTTAAAATCCAATCCACAATGGAGAAAATTAATTCAAGAAAAGAAAATGGCTGTTGGGGTTGTAGATTTAAGTGATACAAACAATACAAGGTTCGCCCGGATTAATGGAAACCATATGATGTATGCGGCAAGTTTACCTAAAATTGCAATTTTACTAGCGGCTATCGATGCAATTGATAAAGGGCAATTAAAAGAAACAAAAGAGGTTACTGAAGATATGCATTTGATGATTAGTAAATCTAATAATCAAGCATCAACACGAATGATAGATAGAGTAGGCTATAAGAAAATAGAAGACGTGATGACGAATCCGAAATATGAATTTTATGATGAGCATAAAGGTGGTGGCCTTTGGGTTGGCAAACGTTACGGCGGCGGCGGAGATACCAATAGAGAGCCATTAAAAAATTTAAGTCATGCTGCAACGGTTACGCAAGTATGCCGCTATTATTATCTTTTGGCAAATGGTAAATTGGTTAATGAGAAGCGGTCTAAGCAAATGCTTGGCATTATGGAAAATCCAGCTTTACACCATAAGTTTGTAAATACACTAGATCAAATTGCTCCTGATGCGCGTTTATTTCGAAAATCAGGTTCTTGGAGAACTTTTCATTCAGATTCTATATTGGTGTGGGGTGATGATCCAGATCGTCGCTATATTCTAGTTGCTTTGATAGATAATGAGAATGGAGAGCAAATTATAAGAGATTTAGTTAAACCAGTGGAAAAAGTCTTGAAAAAGAGGTTGGCTTTCGCAAGTAACTAGTTCCTATTTCTGCCCTAACATACTATGGGTTTCTGAAATTGTCTATAAACAATAAAAAAGGATGAAGGATTCAAAATCGACCCCCTCTTGTTTTTTCATTGGTAGCCTTTAATAAACATTTATATTAAATATCCAGAGCCTATTTTGATCATAGGAATATTCCTTAAACAGAAATTACATTTTAGGTACCTTAATAGATAATCTTAAAAGGAAATAATTCAAAAGAAATTTAGTTGAACCAATAGAAAAAATACTAAAAAATAGATAGCTTTGGCTTGTTTTAAAAAATAAATTTTTAAATGGTTATTATTGGTATTCTAAAAAAATATATACTTAAAGTTTTTGATTTAAAAGAAGAAGAGCTGCATAAAACATTGTTATTGCAGCTCAATATTTTTTTATTAATTACAACTTTACTGATTGTAAAGCCAACTATTAATTCGCTTTTTCTTTCCGAACTCACATCTGATGCTTTGCCATTAGGTTATGTTCTTACTGCTGTCATGGCTATAATTGGTTCTTATTTTTATGATAAGGCTTTAGAGAAATATCCTTTAAATATTATTATTGATAGAACGCTTATAGCATCCGTTATTTCACTAATTATATTTGGAATTTTTTATAACCTGAATATTGCAAGCGGCTTAATTTTATATATTCCATATGTTTGGGTAGCTATTTTCGGGTTATTAACTGCATCGCAATTTTGGATTTTGGCAAACTTGGTTTACAATGTTAGAGAAGCAAAGCGTGTTTTTGGTTTTATAGGTGCGGGAGCCATAGCAGGAGGCATATTTGGAGGATACCTTACTTCACTATTAACAACGATAATAAATACTGAAAACTTACTGTTTGTCGCCGCATTTTTATTGTCTTTTTGTTTGCCAATAACCCGATATATTTGGAAAAATGAAGTTGTAAAATTAAATCCTTTTCAAGTAGTTTTGCGCTCCAATCCAAAAGGAGATTCTCCAATAAGTCTAATTAAACAATCTAAATTACTAACTTATATTGCTGTTGTTATAGGTATCAGCGTCTTAATAGCTAAACTTGTAGATTATCAGTATAGCGATTATGCTTCAAGACTCATTCAAAATCAAGATGAATTAACCTCGTTTTTTGGTTTTTGGTTTTCAACATTAAGTGTGATTTCACTTTTGGTTCAATTATTTTTAACCAAAAAAATTGTGGGAACCTTTGGAGTAGGTAAGTCCTTACTTTGGTTGCCATCAGGAATACTTTTAGGTTCTATTTTGTTATTGGTTGTACCGCAACTTTGGGTAGTTATTTTTATTAAAGTGGTGGATGGAAGTTTGAAACAATCAGTGAATAAAGCCGCTACGGAATTATTGTCGATTCCGATTCCGATTGAAATAAAAAAGAAAACAAAGACATTCACTGATGTTGTTGTTGATAGTTTGGCTACAGGTTTGGCAGGATTTATTCTTATATTTTTCATCAATGGATTAGATATTTCTTCAACTTATATAAGTTTGATTATCATTATTTTAATATGTGTTTGGCTTTATTTTATATATCATTTAAAAGAAGAATATATTGTTGCTTTTAAAGCTTTATTGGAAGTATCAACAGTTAAAAAAGATAAATCAAGTAAAAAGGAAATCCCTATAACATCTATTATAGATACAGTTGTAAGAGTTTTAAATACAGGTACTGAGGGTCAGATTTTACACATGCTTCAAAAAATTTTAGAAGTAAAAGATGAACGGTTTTTTGCTTCCATTAAAAAGCTTTTAGCACACGAATCCAAAAAAGTGAGAGCCTTAGCGATTGAAAACCTATACTTTTTGAAAACCGAAAACCTTAGTAATCAGATAGAAACGATGGTTCATGATGAAGACCAACAAGTGACTACAGCTGCATTTCGTTATTTATTAAAAAAATATACAAACAATACCGTAGATCTTTTTGACAAATATTTGAATAGTGATGATAAGACCATTTCAAATGCAGCTTTATTAGGTTTGTCCTATGAGTTGCGTAATAATGAGCAACTTAAGCAAAGATTCAGTATTGAAAATCGACTAGAAAACGCATTAAAACAATATGCTGACTTAACCAATGAAGAAGATAAAGTCAATAAGATTCTTGCCATTTTAGAAGCTATTGGGAATGTGAAAATAGAACGATTTTACACTGTTATTTCGGAACACTTAAATTCAAATAATAATTTTATTCAGCAAGTAGCTATTTTAAGTGCAGCAAAAACATTAGACAATCAATTTATAGCTGTAATTATTTCAAATTTATCCGGAAAAGACACGCGTGAAACTGCGATTAATGCACTTTTTAATTATGGGGAACATATTATAGATATACTTACTAAAAAAGTTAAGGATGATGCTATAGAAATTGATGATGCCGCTTATGTTATTTTAGTTATTGAAAAATTTGCTACTCAAAAAGCAATAAACGCATTAATGAAATTAACAGAGGATACAGAGCATACGGTGAAAATTGAATCGATTGAAGCGTTGAAAAGGCTGAAATGGAAGTCTCCAAATTTAATAATTAAAGATCGTTTTATTGTTGATAAAATATTAGATGAATGTCACTTATATCAAAATACACTTGCAGTAATACATTCGCAAATTGTAATTCAATATAAAAAGAAAGCTAGTGATCCTGAGACTAAAGAAGAAAACGAAGCACGAAACAAATTAATACATTTGTTAGAGTTACGGTTAGACCGACAATTACAGCGTATGTTTCGTTTTTTAGGGATAAGATACCCGCCAAATGATGTTGATCCAATATTCAATACCATTCTAAATGGAAAAGAAGAACAGCGGATTCATGCCATAGAATTTTTAGATAACATTCTGGACAATCAGCTTAAAAAAGAATTAATTCCCGTTGCAGAATCTATATTGTTTGATACTACCTCAGAAGAGAAAATAAAAAAATTGAACTTAAAAGTATATTCTGAGTCTGAATGTTATCATGAATTATTATCAAGAAAAGATGTTAAATTAAAACAGGCCGTTCTTTTTTTAATTGAAAAAACAAAGGATAAAAAATTCAGCTCATTGGTTCAAATGGTTTTAAATGATTCTAATGAGAAAGTTAGGGCTAAAGCTCAAGCTATACTAGCTAAAGAAAATAGCTTATAACAGCTATTTTCTTATTATTTTATCAATATTTGCAGCTAAATACATATGATCAGAAGCCGAGTTTTTTCGTAAAACATTAGTCATTAATACCACCATATAGGTACAATTATCTGGATGCTCTACAATAATAACAGAGTTCATGAAATTTTGAACATTACCCATGTATTTACCACAAACTTGTCCATTAGATCGGTCACATTTATACAAACTTCCAGATTTAAAATAAACGGCAGCTTCTTTGAACGCTGGTGCTTGTGCATATCTAATTCTACGATCAGTCATGTACATTAATCGTTTCATCTCAAGGCTACTATTTTCATCAACAACAGTACCTTGTTCTAATTGAATCAAAAATTTCATAAGTCCAATTGGCGTACCAATACTCCCTCCTTTATCACCAACATACGTATTTGCTCCTCTGGTAAAAAAACTACCTAAACGCCATTCATCTGCGGAAATACCCAAATCACGTAGTGGTAGATTTACGACGTCGTTACCGAGATCTGTTAACACCTTTTTAGGCGTATTTTTAAAATAAAAATCTGCTTGTTCCTCTGTTAAATTAGGGTATTCTTCACAGAATGCAGACATAAGCAATACCTCACGCCAAACAATACTTGCCGCCCCATTATTGCTTACGGATAGCATATGATCCGCCCATTCATATAAAGAGAAAACATCACTGGCAATTACCTGTCTTTTAACTAAAGTTTTCTTTTCTACATTATAAATTGGAATAGTATGTTCATCAGTTAATCCCCAAACACCAGCTTTAACCGACTTGTTTTTGAGAAGTTCGGTGCGCTTTTCCCAAGAATCAGGATATATTTTAGCAAGTTGTGTGAAGAGTCCAGCTAAAACAGCTAATTTACCTACACTTCCTGGTTGGTAACCAGCAGTTTCATTGCGTTTTGCATAGCGAATACTGTCTAGATCTGAAATATCTAAAATGGCTAAAGAGTAGCTTTTGTCTAAACCGCGAAAAAGACCATTTATTTCTTTCTGAAAACTATCATCAACTTGTAAAAAAGAACCAACACTATCTGATGCTTTTGTCTTTAGATTTAACTGAATGTCAGTCCATGATTTCATCGCTCCTGCTGGTAGTGTAGAAGCATCTTTAAGTTCTCCATTTTTAATAAGCTCTAAGCGCTTTAGCCGCATTATTCCAGTTAGCTCATAACCATCAATAGGATAAAAGGTAATCGTAGTAAAAGCAAAGCAAAAGCAGATTAAAATTCCAAATATGATAGACTTTTTCATGTTATAATTTTGTTGAAAGATTTAGCTGTTTGTTTTTATTAATTTTTGGAGTAATCGATTCTAAATAAGTAGAACTTAAGGCCTTTTTGTTTTCTACAAAGGGACGGATTTGAAAGAGCCACAACTTATTATTTAGAAAACCTAACTCCACGTCATAAGCACCATTATAATTAGATTTTGTTGCCTCTGGAAGCGTTTTTCTAATCGTTTGGGCAAATTCTCTTATCTCATTTATATTTTGAGTATTGAGAACTGATTTTTCAAAAGTCACCATTTTTTTTCCTGTACCACCCGTAATAGGTAATGTATTATGATATGCTTCTCTTGCAGGTGCTAGTAATTGATAACCGCCATCATTCTTAATAGTGTATGATTCGGCAGACTGACCATCTACTGCTCCACCTGCACCCCGGCTAAATGCAATGGTCAGATCGTTTTCATTGTCTGAGCTTAACCCTTTTGTAATTAACACGCCAGAGTAATCAACATCTACACTAGGAATAACCAGAATAGAAGGGAAAACGTTCTCTGGATTTAAAAGATATTTTTGACGCCATTTAAAGCTACGCTCAGTATATGGAGAAGCCCATACATCTTTAATACCTTCAATTATTTTATTTTTAACTACTGCATTAAAAATAGTAAGGTTGAGACCAGCACCTGTAAAATCTTTTAAATCTTCCATGTTGGTGTCACTTCGTAAAAACACTGGAATTGCTCCTAAGTCTTTACCAAGAACCTTGGTGAATTCATTTTCTAATTCTTTTAAAAAGCTTTCCTTGAGTGGCATTTTTTTAATCGCAGCTCTAAGGGTCTCTAATTGTTGTAACTGGTAATTCTCTACTTCTTTTTCAGGAGTTTGATTAGAACGCATTCTTTCAGCTTGCGCGAACATATCATTTAAAAATTGCCAATAGGTTACTGTTTGGTCAGGCATTGGCTGATTCATATGCTCTCTGAAAATTCCAAAGGGTATAACCAATCCTTCAACAACCTTATCAGGAAACATTTTTTTAAGTTGCCCTAAATTTGCCGCTTTAGGTCCGCAAAGTTTTCCAGAATCATTGGCATCTACACTTCGTAAATTCAATATTTTAGTTTCTGCTAAGCGGATGTTTTCTACAGGGACTTCGATCTTTTCTTCTTTACGTACTTTTTTATCAAAAAGAGCCAGCTCATCTGGTGTCATATTTTTTTCGAGCTTTAGTATCACATTCCCTTTATTGGACACAGCATAAAAAACACGTTGACCATCATATTTTTTTAAATCCTTTAGATTTTCACCGGATAAGGCTGTATTCGGAATTCCTAAGTTTCTAGCTAGTAATTGTACATGTGAAACCATATTTCCCTCGGCAACAGTGGCTATACCAGCAATAGGTTTTAAATCTGCGGGAGGTCTCTGGAAAATATAAATTTTATCAGAAGATACTTCCATATCATCTGGTGATCCATCAACAACTACAAGTTGTCCGAAAGCATAACCAGGATTTAATCCGCGAATGGTACTTTGATTGGCAACATCTAGAACCTTATTGTTTAATGAAGACTCTTTAGCTATGTAATCACCTAATTCCCCTACACTCTTCCCAAGATACAAAGCAATAGAGCCTCTTATTTTGTCATCAACAAACCCGTAGGCTTTAGGCTCAAAACTAGTATATTCATTTACTACATCTTGGTAATTGGCTTTCACCATCGCCGCACTCCATTCTACTTCTCTACGTGCATTTTCTAGAATAGAAGTTAACTCTTCTAAAGTCATTTTTTCTACCTCATATGCACTCAAAGAGCCCATAATTTGTTCCCATTCCCAAACTTCAATGTACCCGGCAGCGGCCGTCGCCATTCCTAAGTGACATATTTTTTCTAAAAGTTCTTTTAAATTGCTAGGTTCCCATTTAGGTGAACTTTTGAAGATGATATCTTCCAGTTTTAAAGAAACGTCTAGTAGTTGTAACCTTATAGTAGCACTTTTTTCTTCAAGTATAGCATTCCTTACTTCTAATAATAATTCTGCTGTTTCCGTAATGGTATAAGACGGATTATTTTGTACTGTAGTAGAAATGGCATAACTATTAATTTTCTCCCCAATTGCTGTTTTTTTCAAAAGTGGTGCTTTCTCTAAAAAGGATTTAGCTGCTACTGGCTGGTAAAATTGATTCATGGTTTCCAATAATTCATCAATCTTTTGATGAATTATAGTTGTCATTTTTTCGGTGTTTGATTGTTTGAAGTTCTTAACTTTGGCAACATCAGTATATTCAGGTTGACTATGAATTTTCACCCGTAAATCCATAAAAGGAGCATATAGGTCAGAAATAACTTTAGACTGACTTCTCATTAATTGAGAAATATTATCATCACCATTATGTGGAATATCTTTAAGAGATTGACGGATTAAGAAATAATTTTTAGCTACTCTTTGGTCGTCTTTCAATAACCATTTGTAAAAGTCGATTCCCCATGCCTCTTCATCCTCCGATTGGATAGAACCTCGGTAAAACTGGCCTTTCTCCAAAATCCAACCATTATCAACAGAGCGCAAGTATTTATCTAATTGGTATTGTTTTAACCTCGAATGGTTGTTTGTTTCATCCCAAAAATCTTTTTGATCAGTATAGGATAGAATTTGACCTAAAAAAATATGATTACTTTTTCCTAAAGTAACCACAGCATCTTTGTATCGCGCGTGTTGAACACCTGGACCTATATTATCAGGACAAGGGTCTTTTGGTTGACGAATACTACCATCTGTACAGAACCATCTAATGTCTTTATAGGGGCCTCGAATATCATTTTTATAAGAGGTTATTTGTTCAGAAATCGTATTGTCACTTAATTTTTGGGCAAAAATGGTTGTCCAAAAAAAGAAGAGTAGTATGGTGAAAATAACATAATTTTTCATCGCGTTTCTAAATTAATTTATCGTGTAAATGTATAACAAATCTAGTGCTAATATTAAAAGTGTAATACCGATTTATTTAAAATAATACAAAATTTGAATGTAGGAAATAAAAAAAGCAGCGAGAATAAATCTCACTGCTTTTAGCTTTGATTATTAATTGACTGTGATTAACGTTTTAATATTTTTGATTCAGAAACTATTGTCCCTTCATCGTTTGTTAATCGTAAGACATAAAGTCCTTTTGGGAATTTAGTCATGTCAATCATACTTTCACCATAATCATTATGAATCGTAATATCAGAAATAAACATGAGTTCACCTTTGAGGCTATAAATGGTTCCATGTAAAGTTCCTTCAATACCAGCTAAAGATATATTAGCAAAATCGACTACTGGATTTGGATAGATAGTTAAATTCACTTCTTCAGTACTCATAATGCTATTAGAGAGTCCACTATTAACAACTTCAAAAGTTATTGTTTTTTGAACTAGTACAGCACCTCTTCCTCGTGTTTCTGAGTACCCAGTTGCAGTAACCGTGTTATTTCCCAGTACAAAATTGACAGGAGCATAATTTCCTGCAGTATCTCCATTTAGCGCATAGGGAGCTAAATTTTCAATGCGATAACCTACTACACCATTAAAATCAAATACTACACTAGCAACAGGTATTCCTGGGTTAGCCGAAATACTAAATCCTGAAATATTGAAATTGTTTAAATCAATAATATCACCATCATTAAGATCGCCTAATGAGATGTCGTTTTGGGCATCAATCAGCGTGAAACTTTCCAATTCGATAATGTCTGATTTAATAACTTCAAAAGTTACTGTTAATGGAATTCCAGTGTCCCCATTACCCCCTGCGTTATAATATGGGGTAGCGGTAACGGTATTACTTCCAAGAGGTAATTTTAGAGAATTATAGTTCCCAGAACTATCCCCATTTAAAGCATAAGGAGCTACACTTTCTACGCGATAGCGTTGTTTGCCGTTGTAATCAAATACGACACTGCCAACAGGTAAATCTCCAATATTAGCTACTACATTAAAACTATTATACTCATATTCCCTGAGATCAATAACATCACCATTATTTAATATTCCTATAATCTCATTGGTTCTAGCATTTACCAAACTTAAACTTACTACTTCAGGAGCATCAAGTACTTGTAATGTAATTGGAATTTGCGAAATAGGAGCCAAAGGATCATTACTGTTAACCGTAATATCTCCAAAATAGGTTTCTCCCCCTTCTAAATCATCCGTAAAAAATTCAATAGGAATTTCTGCGAATTCGCCTGGTTCAACGGTTCCAGCAACGGGTGGCGTAAAAGTTATAGCCAATTCATCAGTTAAATATTCCGTATTAAATAATACTTGTAATCCAGATAAGCCTTGTGGTCCTTCTATCCCTACAGTACTGCTAGTTCTAAGTGAAGAATTAACATTTTTATATTGGAACTTAAAGGAGCCATCTGGAAATAGAATAACTTGAAATGTTACTGGATCTGGAATTGGTAGAAATGGAGGAAATCCAAATCCTGGGGTATTTTCATATTGTACGATGAAATAATCATCTGTAGCTAGATAAAATACACCGGTACCATCTTGAGGCTCTATGTCTGACCACATCGGAGCAATAAATAAATTAGGATTTCCTGTATCAGGAATTTGTTGATTTGTGTAATTATTACCAACAAGTGGTGCAAAAGTTAAAAATCCGTTAGCAGCTATCGTCACTTCGTTTTGAATTTCCCCAAAGAAATTAAAACTAAATGGCAGCGCTACAGTTTCATCACCATCGGCTCCAACATTTGCTTGTTGTCCTGAACTACTAATGTCCAGGAAGTTATAAGAAGGACCGCCACTATTATTATCTACCCAAGAGTAGCCAAAAGTACCTGGTCCACCACTAGCATTTAAAAATCCTGGACCTACACGTGTATCAGCCGTTTCTTTACTAAAGATTTTAGGATACACAACTTTTTCATATTGTTGAACTACTTGTTGTGCTTCTCCAGCTTTTGCAAAAACGGGGCTTGCTAATGAGTAATTTAAAGTAGAACCACCAGTATTTCTAATGATTACAGTTTCTGTTGTAGTTTCTCCTTTAGTTAAAGTTAAATCTATCGCCCAAGGTTCTAAAACTAGTACTGGAGGATCAATGCCTATTCCAGTTAAAGGAATAATTTTAGATTCATTTCCAAAACCATCATTACTTACAATAATAATTTCATCAGTAATTGATCCTATCGATGAAGGAGCAAAGGTTACGAAGACTACAGTTGATTCATCAGGTTTTAAAGTGCCAGAAAAATCTGTTTCTAGAACAAAATCATCATTGGTATTTGAAATTTCTGAAATTTCCAAGTTTTTAGAGCCCGTATTACTAATTAAAAAAGAGCTTTCACTATTTAGACCCATAAATATGGGGTCAAAATTTAAAGCTTCGGGTTCAACAGTTATCTCAGGTGTTCCAATTACGTTTAATTCGAATAAAGCAGTACTATTGTTTTTGTCGGGAGCATTACTTGAAACCACAAGTTCATCAAAATAAGTTCCATCATTTAAATTAGTAGCATCTGATGTCACTGTTAATGAGCGCGACCCTCCTGCTGGTACTACTCCTGAAAGAGGAGTTACGTTGCTTATAAAAGAGGTGAGTGCTATTGCCGGTTTAACAAATCGTAATGCTAAGTTATTTTTAAGATAGGAGGTATTGAAAGCCACTTGTGCGCCATCCGTACCGTCTGCATTTTCGATCCCTATTGTAGCGTTAGTAATAAAACTAGCCGTTTCAACATCTTCATAATAAATATCAATATTTCCATCGGCATAGATTACAATCTGGAAAGTAACGGCTTCATCCTGTGTTCCTGAAAATTCCGTCACGTTAGTCCATTGCACGACTAAAGCATCTGTGAAAGCAGCTATATGCAGGGCGCCATTGAAATTCTGGGGTTCTAAATCTGTCCATAAACCAGCGATAATACCATTAAAATTATCAGCAGTGGGTATTTGAGCGTTTACCCAAGTTACAGTACTTCCAAGAGGCTCGAACGATACAAAACCGTTAGCATTTATAAATACACTCTCGTAGGTATTACCGTAAAATTCTACTGGGAAGGGTAGTGGTAGCTCACCTGTGCCATCACCTGATAATGCTGCGGTGATATCCGTTCCAAAGGCAGAAATGTCAAAAAAGCTATATATAGGTCCGCCAGTTTCATCACTATCAATCCAAGTATAGCCAAATCCATTATCAGCACCCATGCTATTTAACACAGTTGCGCCAATTCTAGTGTCATTAAATCCTTTTTCAGGATTTTCAAATCCACTAAATTCTATAATTTTTGCATTTGGACTAATTGTAATGTTAGGATCTGCCTTTGCCGCAGCAACAGCTAAATCTGGAAAAGAAAATTGTAATGGTGAATTTCCATCATTTCTTAAAGTTATTTGCGAATCCACTGTAGTTCCAGCATCTAGAGTCTCTGAAACTTCTGTCGGGTCTAAAATTGCAATAGGTGGATCAACACCAATTCCGTTAACAATTACTTCTCCTAATTGACTGTTAGCAGCATCGCTAGCGATACTTATAACACCATTGATACTTCCTAAACTTGAAGGTTTAAAAGTTACTGAAACATCTAGTGTTTCTCCTGCATTTATAACACCATTACTAGGTGAAACTATAAAATCGCCATTATCAGAAGCAATATTTGAGATATTTAAAACTGCCAAACCAGCATTGGTTATAGAAAAAGAACGTTCTTTTTCTACGCCTACAAATACATCATTAAATAGTAGTAGTTCATCAGAAATAACAATTTCTGAAACTTGCCCAGACACATTAAATACTGTCGCAACACTTGCAATAGGGGTTAATGGATCATTACTTTTTACTAAAATAGCTGTCTCAAAAATGCCATTTGCTAAAGTTGTACCATCGAATGTTACATTTATTTCGGACGTTTCTCCAGGAGCTACTGTTCCTGAAGACGGCTCGAGTACCAGATAAGGAGTACTTGAGTCTCCACTTAGAGCTCTTACAAAAAAGACAAAGCCAGAGGGGTTATACGTAGTTCCTCCATCACCACTGAAATAATAGGTGTCTGGTCTCTGTGTAGCCGTATCATCCACTCCTTGTGGAAATGAAATGCCATCTGGGTATTTATGTACTACCCAAAATGATTCTCCAGAAGAAAAGCTTATAGGAGTACTCAATTCTTCCACAATAACAATACCTTCAGCGCTCGACTGAGCTATTATTTGTGAAGATAGTAGTTCACCATCCGCAGGAGTAGCGCCTCCTTTATATATTTCTAAAATTACACTAGGACTTGCTAAGGCTTCTGTTCTAAATCCATTTCTAATTGCGGTCAAGACAAAATCATTTTCCACATCAAAATTGACCGCACTTGTATAGGGGTCAGTATCTAGTCCAGAAAAATTATCAGGAAAATCTATACCAGAATCATAATATATCGAATCATTAAAAGTAAGATTACTTATCAAAGTTGGTGCTTTTACAAGAGATAGAGAACTAGTTTTGCCTGCAGATTTTTCAGAAACTTTAGCGGTGTTACCTACACCATATAATTTCATGTCTAAAGCCGCAACAGCATTAAGATTGTCTGAAGCTGTAAAATTAGTTGCACCTAATTCTGTTGTAAAGTCAAGCGGACTTTCACCAGTATTACTTATAGTGAAAGATTCGACTTGAATTGGAGGGTTATCGGTTTGTACATTCACAGCTGCAGTAAGCAGTTCAGGGTTCACCACAATTGTAGGTGGCGCCAATACAGTCAATGAAACAGGAATGTCTAAAGAGGTATTGGTGGCATCATCACTAGTTATATTAATGGTGGCAGAATAATCACCAGGTTCGAGCGTTCTTGTGTCAAATTTTACATTTGCCATTATTGAAGAACCAAACGGAACAACGCCTACATTAGGGGCGACGGATAAGAAAAAAGCTTCAGGATCTCCATCTGTGATTTCAAAATTATCAATGTCCATTGTGGACCCAGTGACTGCCATATCTGATAAAAATACAACTTGTTCCATCAATGGTGTAAATCCTGTTCCAGTATAAACTAATTCTTCATCAAAATAAATAGAAAATTGAGAGTCTTCTTTGTCAACTACAATTCTTAGATCGAAATAACCTGTTGGAATTTCAGCTGATACAGGTACAAAAGCACTTGTAGATGCATCTAAGACATCAATAGTAGCATCACCATTAAACCGAAGTCTTGTTACTACTGAGCCAGCTGTTGGTGATTGTGGTATTACTTCCCAGCTTACTCCACTTCCTTCTATTTTAATTTTTGCTGAGGTCACCATAAAAGGTTCATCCAGAGGTGTAATCGTTGGTGATATTGCTAATACGGAACCATCTCTTGTGCCTCCTAATCCATCTGATACGCCTCTTAAATGCTGAGAGCCTTCAAATGCATCATCTGTAGCAATAACCCAATTATCGGAGAATTGGGCGATCCAACCTAACTGATTTGCGATATCACCAGGAGTGAAATCTTCAAAATCAGTGGCATATAGGCTTGTTACTAACTTATTGTAGCCATCTGAGGAGCGAATTAAATTTGACTTACTATCAGTAGCCAAAGAGTTTGTATAAATTTTTTCTGTTAATCCATTTGATTTTAAGGCTAAAGAAGTATTTGAAACTCTATTTGCAAAAGTGGTTTGTGCTGTACCATTAATAGTAATATTGAAATTAAGATCTGCGTCTCCTGTGTTTTCAATAGTAAGGTTACGATTTACTACCGTTAGCTGCTCTATCGTTTCATCGAAAAATTCTGGCGAGACTGTTATAAGAGGTGTTTCTGTACCGTCTAAAACTCGAACAGTTAAAGGAATTTCAACTATAAGGTCAGTGCCATCTATATCAATTATTATATTTTCTTCATAAATGCCTTTGGTTATCCCTGTTGTATTTAGCGTAACCATGATACTTCCAGTTTCTGTTGATGCTAGGGTTAATGTTTCTGGAGAAAAAGATTCGATTGTAACTGCATTAGTTGAGCCACTCGCATTTATAGTAACAGCTTCATCTGAAATGTTTGTAATTTCTATTGAAGTTGTAAATGTTTCATTGACATTTAATTCTGCCGTAATGGATGTGGGAGAAACAATTATAGGAGGGGCATCAGCATCATTAAGTACCCATCCCATATCTTTAAAATGTCCTCTTGTAATAGCTCCGACATCAAAATTAGATTCTGCTGAACCTACTTGAGGAGTCATTAGCGAATTAGGATCACCTGCTGGAAAAGCTACTTCATCCCAGTGAGCAAGACTCGAGCCTCCTTGAAAAGTACTGGGGGCATATATTTCAGGAAGGGTTCCCGCAAGTGCAGCCGTTGCAAAGGTGCCATCAACAAATAAATCACCTCCAGTGAAAGCATCACCAATTTCAGTTGAAGGATCTGGAAAATCCAATAACCTATTTCCGTTTCCGTCTACATAGAATAAAGAAAAAATAGATGGAAAACCGCTAGGCTTTAGTGAGCCCACACCAGCTGAATAACTTCTACTTGTTGTAAAACCAAGTCCGTGTGCGGCCTCATGTAATGCGACTGTAACAAAATCAAATAAACCGCTTGGAGTGTTACCATCAGTACCAAAGTACCACGGAATACCATTTCCTAAATTAACAACTAAATCAAATTCTTCATCAGGGAACAATACTTCACCTGCCAATGCATTTGCCAATGCTGCTGGATATAGGACACTAGGTTCAGGTGCTCCAGGAAAATCTCTAACTTGATAGGTAGGTCCTGCAGAAGCTAATACGCCCGCACCTAAGTCTGCAAAATCTGCATAAATTTTAATTGGAACTGAAGAGACAATTTCATCAGCCCAAATATCTAAAGCAAATTGAAATGCATTTCTGGCTTCAGGATTAGCCTGAGCACCAGGGCCAAAAGTGACAAGAAGTTCTGCTGTAGCCTGATCTTTTCCTGTTTTTTGAGATTTTTTTTCTGAAAGCTGTTTTAAGGCCATTAAAGAATTCATATCCTGAAATTTTGCTGGACAAATCACAGGAACGCTTGGTTCTTTTGCCATTTTTTGTGCTTCCAAATTTTGGAAGCCACAAAAAATAAACAATACGAGTAATGAAATGATTAGTTTATTGTTCAAAAGAAACATTTTTGAAAATAGACTAACCAACGTGTAGTTTTTTCGCATAGTGTTGGTTTTTAATGAATTAGTTCTTTAAAGTACTCGTAAATTATTGTTTTTGCAAATATAGTTTTATAGCATTTCAACGATTTTTTGTGCATCATGTCGATTAGCTACTGAATTTAAAAGCTTTAATAGCAATTAAAAAATTCGTAAAAAATAAAAACCTTAGAAAGTTTAAGGTTTTTATGTAACTGTCTGTAGCTCTGAAAGATGAAAAATTGAAATTATTCTTAAATTTTGCTAGTTTTCGGTACTAAAATAGATCCAGAGGAATATAATCTTACTTTTTGTTAAGTTTTCTGTTGAAGATTAGATGCTATACAATGATTAATTCATTTTTAACTCTAGAATTCAAAATGTAACTTTGAACTATTCCTATTTAATTTAATAATTTGCATAATGAATAATTTTTTTTCTTTTTTGATTCTATTGCTTATACTCTTAAATACCCAATGTAATGAACAAAAAAAGAATACTACTAATGAAATTTCAGAGCATGTAACAGAGGATGAGGAACAAAAGGCGAAAGAAACGAAAATATTAATAGATAAACCTTCTCATATTAGCACCCCTGAAGGAATGGTTTGGATTCCTGGAGGTACTTTTCAACAAGGTGCGGTAGCGCAAGATAAAATGGCAATGGATCATGAAAAGCCAGTACATCAAGTACGGGTAGATGGATTTTTTATGGATATTACTGAGGTTACAAATGCTCAATTCGCAAAATTTGTAAAAGAAACTGACTACTTGACAATAGCTGAACGTGAAATTGACTGGGAAGAGATGAAACAACAGCTTCCAATAGGTACTCTTAAACCGCATGATTCGATTTTGAAACCAGGAGCATTAGTTTTTAAGAAAACAAAAAAATCCGTTCCTAATCTATTTGATTTTTCACAATGGTGGGAATGGAAAATTGGTGCGAATTGGAAACACCCAAACGGACCAAAAAGTTCTATCATAGGTAAGGATAATGACCCTGTGGTACAGATTTCTTTTGAAGATGCCATGGCGTATTGTAAATGGGCAGGACGCAGACTACCTACTGAGGCAGAATGGGAGCGAGCTGCAAGGGGCAATCAAGAGAACACAATATATTTTTGGGGTGATGATGTTACTAAATTAGCTACGATGGTAAACTCATGGGAAGGCGAATTTCCTGTAACCAATAAAAAGTTGGATGGTTTTGAACGAAGAGCAAGTGTTATGTCTTATCCAGCAAATGACTTCGGATTATATGATATGGCAGGAAATGTATGGGAATGGACTTCAGATTGGTATAGTACTACCTATTATAAAGAAGTAGCAAATGATATATCACTGATGACAAATCCTGAAGGACCAGCTGAAACCTATAACCCAAATAATCCGTATGCAATAGAAAAAGTAATCAAGGGCGGTTCTTTTCTATGTAGTGCATCGTATTGTGCAAGCTATAGGATATCATCACGAATGGGGTCAAGTCCTGATTCTGGGGCTGAACATCTTGGATTTAGAACCGTAGCAACTGTTGCTCCATTAGAAAAAAATAAAAAGTAAGCGTCTTTTTTGAGTAAGCCTAAGCTATTTCACTATAATAACTTTTGATAACTTTTACTGTAAGTTTTTTGCTAAAAAAACTACTTTTGGAGTAATTATATGAAGAATTATATTATGTCAGATAAAATAGAAAGAATAAAAACTTTAATTATTGGTTCAGGTCCCGCTGGATACACAGCGGCAATATACGCTGCAAGAGCAGATTTAAAGCCTGTAGTTTATACTGGAATGGAGCCAGGTGGACAGTTAACAACTACAACTGAAGTTGATAATTTTCCTGGATATCCTGATGGAATTGATGGTCCTACCATGATGATGCAATTGCAGCAGCAAGCAGAACGTTTTGGTACGGAGGTAAGAATCGGGATGGTTACTGCAGTAGAATTTAGTAAAGTAGTTGGAGGTATTCATAAGGTTACTGTTGATGATGCTATACAAATTGAGGCAGAAACGGTGATTATTTCTACAGGAGCTACCGCGAAATATTTAAATATCCCTAGTGAGCAGAAATTAAGAGGTGGTGGCGTATCAGCTTGTGCAGTTTGTGATGGGTTTTTCTATAGAGGACAAGATGTTGCTATAGTTGGAGCAGGAGATACTGCGGCAGAGGAGGCATCATACCTTGCTAATATTTGTAAAAATGTTACGATGTTAGTACGCAAAGATGAAATGAGAGCTTCAAAAGCGATGCAACATAGAGTAAATAGCCTTAAAAACATTAAAGTACTTTATAATACGGAAGTAGATGAGGTTTTGGGTGGTCAAGTTGTTGAAGGTTTGAGAATGGTCAATAATGTAACTGGAGCTAAAAGCGAAATAGCCATTACAGGTTTATTCATCGCTATTGGACATAAACCCAATACCGATATTTTTAAAGGTCAGTTAGATATGGATGAAACTGGTTATTTAATAACGAAAGGTAAATCAACAAAAACTAATATTCCAGGAGTATTTGCTTGTGGTGATTCTCAAGATAAAGAGTACCGTCAAGCGGTTACGGCTGCAGGAACAGGTTGTATGGCCGCTTTGGATGCAGAACGTTATCTTGCAACCATTGAAACACCAGAAACAACGGTAGCATAAATATAAAATTAAATAGCCGCTTTTAAAGCGGCTATTTTTTTAATCTAATCTATTCTTGTATAGTTTTCTGATGATAATTTATTACCATTATCATCAACGGTAATTTGTTTGTAGTTGTCTGTATCCAATTGAAGTTGAAACTTAAAGACTTGTACTGTATCTTGAATTTTCATCATGGTTTCCGACCCGAATTCTAATTGTTCTTCTAATTCTGTATCCGTATTTTTATACGAACCATAGCCGAACCACTCGGCAGGATCATCAGGAGAATACCTAGTCCACATAACTTTACCTTTACTATATATTTTAACTTGACGATAACCATTTATATTTTGTATAGTATCCGTAACATTAATTCCATCATAATTATAACGGTTAACAAGCTCCCATGTTCCTTCCAAAGATGAATTTACTAATGATGCTGAAGATGTAATTTTGGTTGTAGAAACTAAAAATAACATCAAGAAAATCAATCCTATTATTTTTTTCATGACTATATGCTTTAAGTTGTTATGTAATAATAAGTTACGATAATTTTTATGATATTTATGAATTAAATTGATTTTTATGCGAATTATATTGTTTTGAAACCAAATGAATTAAAACTAGGTTGTTGGGGTAATATGTAATATTTATCTTAAAATAAGGTGCTTTTTATTATGTATATCACATTTAGCTTGTTAATTGTTTGATTTTTTTAGTTTTCTTTTGTTTTTTTTGTGACTTTAGATATAATTAATCAAAAACAACCAAATATGAAAAAAGTACTTTTATTGCTTACCGCGTTTATATTTAGCGCATATGGTATGGCACAAAATGTTACTGGTAGCGTAACTGATCAAAGCGGAGCACCATTACCCGGTGTTACAGTTTTGATTGTTGGTGCAAATACCGGGACAACAACAGATTTTGATGGAAATTTTAAAATTGCCGCAACACAAGGTGATGTGCTTAGATTCTCTTATCTAGGTATGAAATCTAAAGATGTTTCAGTGACATCAAACACATCTATAAGTATTATCTTAGAAGAAGATGCAAGTGCATTGGAAGAAGTAGTAGTAACTGCTTTTGGTGTTGAAAAAAAACAAAAATCATTAGGTTACTCAGTGACACAAGTTAAAGCTGAAGACTTAAATCTAGCGGGACAAGCAAATGCAATTGAAAGTTTGCAAGGAAGAGTTGCAGGGGTTCAAATAAATAGAACCTCAGGAACATCTGGCGGTGGAGTTGATATTTTAATTCGGGGAATAACCTCAGTTAATCCTAATAGAAGTAATCAGCCTTTAATTATTGTAGATGGTATCGCACTTAATAATGATACCTTTGCTGGTGAAGTAAGGCCAAGTGCAGGTTCCAATTCTCCTAGTAGTTCTGAACAATTTGCTTTTTCTAACAGAGCAGGAGATATCAACCCTGAAGATATAGAAAGTTTTAATGTGTTAAAAGGTGCTGCAGCTACTGCATTATATGGAGTTAGAGCATCAAACGGAGCAATAATTATTACGACTAAAAAAGGGAAGCAAGGTAAAGCTAAAATTAGTTTAACAGCATCTACAACATTCAGAAGTATTCAAAAGACTCCAACATTACAAACAACCTATAGAGAAGGCTTTAGTGGTCTTCCAAGGACTCTTTATGATCCAACTTCTGAAACAGGTTTTAATAGAGTACAGAATGCAACCTCTTTTTACAATTGGGGTCCTAAGTATAGTGACGATTCTGCTACTTTAGGAGATGGAACAGTTGTAGATTTAACAGGGGATCAATTTTATAGTCCTTATGATATTTTTAGAACTGGTTTTAATTCACAAGTTAATTTAAGTATTAGTGGTGCTGATGAGAAATTAGATTATTTCTTTTCTTTAGGAAATAATAGTGAAGATGGGGTTTTACCTAATACAGATTACGAAAAAACTAATTTTAGATTAAAGGCAGGTTATAAAGTAACAGATAACTTTAACATCAATACATCAATATCTTATACTAAATCAGGAGGTAAGCGGGCTAATGGTGGAGATAAGTCGGTAATGAGTGCCTTGGCATATTACTCGGGCACTTTCCCTATTAATGATTATAAAAATGCTGACGGAACTGAACGAGATTATTCTTTCGGAATTATTGATAATCCAAGATATTTAATGGAAACCAGTAGTTTGATTGATAATGTTAATCGCTGGGTTGGTAATGCCACGTTTAATTGGGCGCCTAAAGAATGGGTAAATGTAACCTACGCAGCTCAAATAGATAACTATTCCGATAAACGTAATCGTTTTGTTGGTCCTGATTTAGATGGGGGTTCTCAAGTAGGAGGTTTCATAGTAAATCAAAATATCAATTTTACTGCATTAGAATCTAACTTATTGGTTGCATTTAATAAAGATTGGTCTGATGATTTTACAACAGATTTAACATTAGGTCACCAAGTTTCTGATTCAAAAAGAGATTACGCGCAAGCTAGGGGTGAAGGTTTAAATGTGCCGGGGATTAATGAAATTGGAAATACAACTAACTTTTTCATAGACAATAGTGTTACTCAATTACGTAATATGGGTGTTTTTGGAGAATTGAAGTTAGGGTATAACGATAAATTATTTCTGACTTTAACGGGTAGAAATGACTGGTTATCTACTTTACCTAAAGAAAACAGATCATTCTTTTATCCTTCAGCAAGTTTAGCCTATGATATTTCTGATGTATTTGGAGATAATGAAGTGTTTACTTTTGGAAAATTAAGAGCCTCATGGGCAGAGGTAGGTAAAGGACCTGGTTTTGGTGATGTGGGTCAATATTTTATTGTTGATGGTGATTTTCCTTTCGGAGGAGCTGGTGGCTATAGAAGAAGTACATTGCTTGGAGATTTAGATATAGTTCCAGAAAAAAATCAATCTACTGAATTTGGTGCTGATTTAAGATTTATGAAAGATCGTATTCGATTAGATTATGCCTATTATAAAACAAGGGTTAAAGATCAAATTTTTACAGTAGGTACCGCATATTCTTCTGGATTATCTGGTATTACTAGAAATGCAGGTGATTTTGAGGTTTTTGGACATGAATTATTAATCAGTGCAAATATCATTCAGAAAGCTGATTTTAAGTGGGATCTTATTTTGAACTGGTCTACGAGTGAAGGTAAAGTATTGGAAATTCCTGATGATATTGAGTCTATTATTTTTGCTGATTCTGGTTTTGCTGGTGTTACCTCTGAAATTAGAGCAGGTGATAAAATGGGAACATTGTATGGCTGGAAATGGCGATACGAAAATGGTCAGAGATATATCGCAAGTAATGGATTGCCAGAAGTTGATTTTACAGAGCGTCAAAAAGTAGGTAATGCTTTTCCAGATTTTATATCATCCGTGGGTAGTAATTTTAAGTATAAAGGTTTAGGGTTTAATTTCTTATTAGAATATAAAAAAGGAGGAGATCTATACGATTCTGGATTAAGAAACTCAGTTAGAAATGGTAATCCAATGAGTACTTTAATAAGAGATGAGCTCGTAGTTTTAGACGGTGTCATGGATGATGGTAGTGGAGGTTTTGTAACGAATACCGGTGAAGGTTTAATAGACCAGAATTATTACAGAAGTTCAACTCAGTACAACAGGGCTTCAGAAGTTTTAGTACAAGATGCTTCTTGGGTGAAACTTCGTAATGTAAGTCTTTCATATGACATTGATAGTAAATTTATTAGTGATTTGAATTTATCGAAAGTAAGTATTACCGCTAGTGCAAATAATTTATTACTATGGACTCCTTTTGATGGTTTTGATCCAGAAGGAAATCAGTACAGTGCGGGTAGTAACGTTTACGGTTTTACCGGTTTAAGCGTTCCAATATCCGAAAGCTATTCATTTGGTATAAATATCGGATTCTAAAAAAAAATAATTATGAGAAAAATAATAACAAAAATAATAGTACTGATTTTATTTACAGCTGTTTTTGTGGCTTGTAGTGATGAGTACTTTGACGTAAATACGCCATCAAATACAGCAAAATTAGACCAACTTCGGATGCAAGATTTAATGGCGCCTGTAATTCATAGTACTATGGAAGCTCAGCGATCTGCTGAATTAGCTTTTGGTAATTATGTGCAGAATTTTGTAAGTTCTGGAGGAGGCGCTGCTGGACAAACAACAGCGAGCGGACTTTGGAATCAAGTATATCTTTATATATTGCCAAATATTAAGGCGATTAAAGAAAAAGCTGCAGAGAATAATGCAGTACACATTGGTGCTATAGCTGATGTATTAACGGCAATTAATATTGGTATTGCCACAGATACTTGGGATAATATTCCTTATTCAGATGCGACAAATGGTCCTGATAATAATTTTCCCACTTTTGACACCCAGCAAGATGTATATACTCAAATATTTACTTTGCTTGATGCTGCTATTGCTGCTTTAGAAGGCTCAGATGCTTCAGGATTTAATTTAGGGAGTTCTGATCTTATTTATGGTGGGGATTCTGATAAGTGGCTAAGAACCGCTTATTCAATTAAAGCACGTTATCAATTACATCTGGTTAATAAAGGGATTGTTACAGCAAACGACGTTTTAACGACAATTGCAAATGGGTATACTTCTTCAAGTGATGATTTTCAAATGTTTTATGACGAGAAAAGTATCAATCCTTGGTACTCAACTGAAGTTTTGGCAAGAGCTACAGGGAACTTAAGTAACGATATTGCAAGTCAGCTAGTGAGCTCTATGAATGGTGACTACTATCCATTCCAAGGAGGCAGTTTAACTATTGATCCTAGGTTGCCATTGTTTGCGGAAATACCTGATACAGCTACTGAATACAAAGGTTTTGTAAGTGGTGGATTAGGAGTTGCACCAGATGATTCTGATGCTAATACACGTTTTAAGACCGATGGTTATTATACGAGTGTTGATGCACCATTGATGTTAATTAGTTATGCAGAAGCAATGTTCATTAAAGCTGAAGCAGCATTTTTAGCTAATGGTGGTACAACAACAAGTACAGGATCTAATGCAGCTGCTTATACTGCTTATTTAGAAGGCATACAGGCAAGTATGGATATGTATGGTGTTGATGGAACTGATTATTTGGCTGATGGCGCTATTGCTGTTGGCGAAGCGGGTCTAATGCTAAACCATATCATGAAGGAAAAATATATACATAATTTCTTGAATCCTGAAACTTTTGTTGATTTCAGAAGGTATGATTTTTCTGATGATGCTTTTACAGGTCTTCAAATTAGATTAGAAGATGCAGCAGATGCTAATGAGTTTACGGGGCAATGGTTTAGAAGGGCGGAGTACCCATCAACCGAACTTTCTCGTAATGAAACTAATGTTATTGCGAATCAACAAACTCCTGTAACTCCAGTTTGGTGGGATAATTAGTAGGAGTACTAAATAATGAAAAAAATGCCATCCTAAAAAGATGGCATTTTTTTTTAGAAAGAATTTATCGTGTTACAAAGCTTAGCTATGTCATTTTTAGTATGACCCGCACTTATCACAATTCTACTCATTAGATGCGAATTTTCATTCGGATATCTAAAACTAGTAACAAGAATTTTATTTTTTTCTAAATGCTTGGTTAAGCCTTCATTAGCAAAACTAAATGCGGGATGACCTTCCATGAATTTAATTTTTGTAGGGGTTTTCAAGTTTTTAATAAAAGTCTGAATATTCAAATCTAAGAGTATTCTTTTTGTACTGTATATTTTTTCAGCATGAAGAATAGTGGCTAAACCAGCAGGAGAAGCGGGGCTAGATCCACCAAAGAAATCGGTATTTACCAATTCTGTTATTCGTTTTTTTGTGCCAAAAATTGCCCCTGCTTGAACGCCAAACCCTTTTCCGAGAGAACAGCATACGATTAACTCTTTCGGCTTGAGCTGTTTTATTTTACGGTATACTCCATCACCATTTTCACCAACAATACCAATGCCATGTGAATCATCTACCACTAAAATAATATCAGATAATGGAAGTATTTTTAATCCTTCAAATTCAGGATAATTAGCTCCAGAAAAATCGATAGCATCTAAAAATACCACGGGTGTAGTTGCTTTTTTTGTTTCTAGATGATGCCTAAGTGCAATATTCAATGCACTGAATGTGATATATGATTTGGGTTTGTTTCCAGAAATATGAGATACGTATAGTGCTGAATGGGTGTTTGGGGCGTAAAATAACTTATACTCTTTCTTATGTGCTGATTGTACTATAAACTGACCGGCTAAATAGCCCGATGATAAGGTAACACACGATTCACTCCCAGCAAGATTTGCTAAATACCTTTCAGCTTCTTCAAAAATTGAAATCCGAATGTTTGATTTTCTTGAAGCCCCATAATTAGTACCGTATTTTCTAACGTTTTTTATAAATAAATCTTGAAAATCAACATCTGTTTGTAAACCTAAATAAGATGTGCCTCCAAAATAAAGAAATTTTTCTCCCTTTACAGTCACCTCTCTATCTGGAAAAGAATCAGTATAATATATCATTATCTAAGTGTTACTCCGCTACCTCCTATAGACGGAAAAATAACGGTTGCATCGTTCTGAATACTAACGCCATCTGCGATATCTTCTTTCAGTAAAAGGGCACCATCCATGTCCACATAATCTAGTTGTGGCAATAATTGAGCAACTGCAGAGATACCGACGGTAGATTCCGTCATGCATCCTACCATTATTTTAAGCCCCATTTCTTTGCCTTTTTTTATCATTCGTAAAGCAGGTGTAAGGCCCCCGCATTTGGTTAATTTTATATTTATACCACTAAAGTGAAGTCCACATTTTTCAACATCACTTTCAATAATACAGCTTTCATCAGCAATTATAGGAAGAACACTATGGTGCATTACTTCTTCCATGCCTTTCCAATCGTCAGCTTTTAATGGTTGCTCTAAAAACTCAACTCCCAAATCTTTTAATAAAGGAGCGTTAACAATAGTTTCTTTTGCAGACCAGGCGCAATTGGCATCTATTCTAAAAACTGCATCCGTATGTTTGCGGAGTTCTTTAATAATGTTTACATCATCATCTGTACCTAATTTTATTTTATAAATGGGCCATGGGGTCTCTTTCATTTTGGCGACCATTTTATCAATACTGGCAATACCAATGGTATAATTAGTAGTTGGGATTTTATCAATGGTAGTTCCCCATATTTCATAAAGGGGTTTGTTTACTAATTTTCCATATAAATCGTGAGCGGCTAAGTCTAAAGCACAGATCGCAAAATTTGATAATCCTTTACCTACTAAAAAATCATTAAATACCTCTGGAGTCGTAAATTTAAAAGTATTTATTTCATTAGCAATACTATTTATTTCAGCCATCATGCTTTCAACCGTAATCTTATAATACGGATTTGAGGTAGCTTCACCATAACCCGTTTGTCCGTCTAAAGACAAGCCAGCAATGAGCGTGTTTTGAAAATCATGTGATTCTCTTGATATACTAAAGGTATGTTTTAAAGGTAAAATGTACTTTTTAAGACTAATCTTCATTACAATAAATATTTGTACTAAAATAGCTAAACCATTAGGATTAAAAAATCAAAAGCCACTGAAATTTCAGTGGCTTTTGAAGATATTTAAGTTGATTGTTAATCATTGAAAGTAACACTACCAGATACACTTTTCTTAGTGGTTACTTGTGCTTTTCCTGAATAGGATATATTGCCACCACTACTTGCATCTGCGGTTAAAGATTCAGATACTTCAATAGCTATATTTGCGCCACTACTTGCTTCGGCATCACAGAATTTTGATTGTAGTTTATTGGCATTGATATTTGAACCACTACTAGCATCTATACTAGTATGACCAGCAGTTCCAGCCAGTGTTATGTTAGCGCCACTGCTTGCATCAATATCAACGTTATCCGATGTAATCTCTGCATATAAAATAGAGCCACTACTCGAATCAATGTTTAATTTTCTAGAAGTAATGGTGTTCTCTGTTTTTAAATGGGATCCGCTAGAACTTTTCAATTCCGAGATTTGAGGTAGCGAAACATAAACCTTTTTTGTAGCATTTCCGATGTTTTTTATAGCATGAATTTTAAGTACATCATTATTGATGTCTGTACCTATCAAATCAATAATATTTTCATCAGCTTCCACAGTGATTTTAAATTCATCAGCTTGTGTAACATAAACCTCTAAGCCTTCTGATGAAGAAATAGCAGTGAATTCTTCATTTACGCTACGATTATCTGTGGTAACGATTCCATTTCCTTTTTCTCCAGAATTAAAATCTCCGATATTAATATCGAATCCGCAAGAGGATAATAATAAAGTAAATACTAAAGCGATTGCAATTTTTACTAGTGTTGTCATGATTGTTGTTTTTAAGGTTGATGTAAAAGTGTTATTTTAAAAAGCTATTTAAGAACTATTTATACTCAACTGTTAAGATTGATTGCTGAATTGTATTAGTTGTTATCTTCAGAATTAATTTTAACTCCGTTTTCGTCGATTTTCATTTTAAAAGACTCTCCGTTGTCTTTCACATCTATATCAATTCCGTTTTCGTTGATTTTTATTTTTCCTTTTTCTCCGTTATCATTGATATTAATATCGATACCATTAGCATTAATTTTTACCCGATTATTTTCGTCTGAAAGGTCCACTTCTTTTTCAGGACAGTCTAAACACTGTAACTCTCCATTAGAACCCATTCGCCAAGCATATTTTTGAATATCACAGCCATTAAGATCTCTGTCATTGTCAGTATTTAGTCTCCAACAGCGATTATCAAAACCTTGGTAATTTAGGATTGTTCCTTTAGGAACATAAACGATCACCTTAACCTCTTGGTTCTTAAATTTATTTTCTCTTTTGGTAGTTAAGAAATCATTAAATGATATGGTATTTCCTTCTTGTACATATGTATATTCAATTTTCTCGGAAGTTTCTCTGGCATTAGAAAAGGTACTTCCATTCGCATTTTTCTGCACTTCAATATGTATTAATGAGTCTTTAGAAACTTTAAACCTAAATTCTACATCATTGGAAACTAATATTTCACGACCATCATCATCATAACTAACAATCATATCTCCTAGATTGAATTTTTTCCGATTCCAATGTAAATCATTAGATACAAAAGAAATATTCAAGGTGTCTTTGGTGTTTTCAAAATAATGCTCCGTCTCGATGATAGAGCTATCCCAAAATGCTCTGGAAGTAGCTTGTTTTGCCCCTAACACAATGAGTGTAATTAAAGAAATTAGCCATAAACCAAGTAGGGTGTATTTCGCTATAGCACCGATAGATTTTAAATTGGTCACTAATATTTTTAGCCCTAAATAGAGTAAAAAGAATAAGGGAATAGCGATTAAAAAGAATGAAAAAATAGAGACTACCCAAATAGGGGTGTCGGTGGCATCTACCAATTCATAAAGATCCAATCCAGGAAAATGAACGCTATCAAAAACACCTACGGTAAATAAGCCGATAATAAGGGCTATTAGACCTGCCGCACCTCCGATAATTAATAGAATACCAACAAATTTTCCTATAATTTTAAAGAAGAACATCACGATATCCCCTAAAGTGTCGAAAAACGTTTTACTGCTACTCTTTACTTTATTACCAACTTTTTCATAGTCCACGTTTTTTACTCTTTCAGCAACGTCTTCAAAACCTTCTTTTACCTTACGTTCAATATTACTGATGTTGATATCTTCTCCCCGCATGTCTAGTTTTTGCGATGTTGTTCTTGCCTCTGGAATTAAAATCCATAATAAGGCATAGATTAAGATGAAACCTCCACCAGATGCAATGGTCATAACGATCCATAGTAAACGTATCCATATAGGGTCTAATCCTAAATAATGCCCTAAACCTGCAGATACACCAGCAACATATTTTTTGTCTATGTCACGATATAATTTTTTTACTCTTTTAGGTTCTGTTGAGGCGGTTTTAGGTTCGTCGTCAAAGATATCTTCATCAACCATATAATCTTCTGGCTGTCCCATGATGGCGATTACTTCATCTACTTCTTTTTGAGTGATAACTTGCCTTTCATTGGCTAATTTTTCATGGAAAAGCTCTGCAATTCTAGCTTCGATATCGGCTAAAATTTCGTCACTTCCAGGAGTATTCGCAAAAGAACGTTTTACAGATTCCAGATATCTCCTCATTCTGTTGTATGCATTTTCATCAATATGAAAAAGTATATTAGCGAGATTTATATTTACTGTCTTATTCATCGTTAATTGTTTTTGTTGTTGGTTACCAGGTTAGTTGCACTTCTTAATTCATCCCAAGTGGTATCCAATTCTTTTAGAAATAGTTTACCTGTTTCAGTCAATGTATAATATTTTCTTGGTGGACCAGAGGTTGATTCTTCCCAGCGGTAATTTAGTAAACCTGCATTTTTTAATCTAGTAAGTAGGGGATATATGGTGCCTTCTACTACAAGCATTTTGGCATTCTTAAGAGTTTCTAGAATTTCAGAGGCATATTTATCTTCTCCATTTAAAATGGAAAGTATGCAGTATTCTAGAACTCCTTTGCGCATTTGCGCTTTTGTATTTTCTACATTCATAATTTCGCTTTGCTTTTTATGCAGTATTCTTTTGGTTCCAAAATTCTTTTTTTCTGAAATAAGCTGCTGCATAGATTAACGGTTCGTTTTTTGATTGATGAATAAACATCCTGATTGATTTTTTTTGATTAATGATTAAACTCCTAATTTTAGAGGTGTGATTAAGACCCCAATTTACTTTATAAATTTTATGGTAATAGGGTAATTAAATTCTTGTCCTTCATTAGTTTTAATGACTGCTAATATGGTGTAAACAATATTCACTACAAATAGCGCTCCTTGTAATAGTCCTGTTATTCCGATGGGGATTAACCAAGATCCAAATCTGAAATCGTCGCTATCAAAATGTAAGTTCATACTGTTGAAATTATTTAGATTACCGAATGTAAAATTGCCAAAATCAAAAAGATTTGGTAAAAATCCAATGAAAAAGGGAATACTGATAACACCCAATACAATAGAGTATAACAATAGGCTAATCTGAAAGTTTAAAGCTTGCTTACCATTGTGATCAACAAACTTGTATTCGTTTTTATTAGCTGTCCATAAGATTAAAGGCAAAATAAAATTTCCGAAGGGGAAAAAGAATTTTGAAAACGTCGACGCATGTATTATTGCGGATAAGTTTCTTTCATGTTTGGTAATAGTATCTGTCATGGCTTAGTAATTTCTTATACAAATATATATCTAAAAGAAGGTACTATGCAACACATAGTACTAATAATTAACATTAATTTAACAATTGATGCGTCAATTATTTTCAATACTTTTATAAAAAATTTATATAATATATGGGAGTTTCTGTAAGTAAGTTTAATGCATTTACATTTTTAAAATTGCCTTCTGCTTGGTGGTGTGGCGTGCGTTTACGTCATATAGATCATCAAAAAGCAGTAGTTACTGTAACCCATAGATGGATTAATCAGAATCCGTTTAAATCTATGTTTTGGGCCGTTCAAGGAATGGCAGCAGAATTAACAACTGGTTCAATGATGATTGATCAAATAAAAGAAAGCGGACATAAAATTTCGATGTTAGTAGCCAATAATAATGCAAGTTTCACCAAAAAGGCAGTAGGAAAAATTACGTTTACGTGTGTAGATGGGCATTTAATAAAGGAAGCCATCGCTAAAACAATCGCAACAGGTGAGGGGCAAACCGTTTGGATGAAATCTGTGGGCGTGAATACAGATGGAGTAGTTGTATCTACCTTTAATTTTGAATGGACTATTCGCGTAAAGCGTTAAATTATGGGCCCCAAAAACCAGATGAACTAGCACAAATAGTTCATGGATTTTTAAATTTAAATGTAACTAAATGTAGTATACTTTGACTAACTGATGTCAATCAAAAAAAATAATAAAAAATGAATGCACACGAAATAGACTATCAAATATTTGGGGAAGAAATGCAATTTGTTGAGATAGAACTTGATCCGCAAGAAGCTGTTGTAGCTGAAGCGGGTAGTTTTATGATGATGGATTCAGATATTAAAATGGATACTATTTTTGGAGATGGTTCTAACCAAGATAAAGGAGTTCTAGGCAAAATATTTTCTGCAGGAAAGCGAATGTTAACAGGCGAGAATCTATTTATGACTGCTTTTTTAAATATAGGGCAAGGTAAAAGAAAAATAAGCTTTGCATCGCCATATCCAGGAAAGATACTAGCAATAGACTTATCAGAAATTCAAGGAAAATTTATTTGCCAGAAAGATGCTTTTCTCTGTGCAGCAAAGGGAGTATCAATAGGAATTGAATTTTCTAAGCGCCTTGGTCGTGGGTTATTTGGTGGAGAAGGTTTTATCATGGAAAAATTAGAAGGTGATGGTTTAGCATTTGTACATGCAGGTGGTACTTTAGCAAAAAAAGAACTAAAATCTGGTGAAGTTTTAAAGGTAGATACGGGTTGTATTGTAGGGTTTACTCAAAATGTTGATTATAATATTGAGTTTATTGGTGGAATAAAAAATACAATTTTCGGAGGTGAAGGTTTATTTTTTGCCACCTTGCGTGGACCCGGTACTGTTTATGTACAATCGTTACCCTTTAGTAGATTGGCAGGTAGAGTTCTTGCAGCAATTCCAAGAGGTGGAAAAGATAAAGGTGAAGGAAGTATTTTAGGCGGATTAGGAGATTTGCTAGACGGAGATAATAGATTTTAAATTTCAGATTTGAAAAAAGGAACAGTTAGGAATATCAAGAAAGAAGTATTATCAGACAATTGGTATACTTTAAATAAATTATCATTTGAATACCAAAAGGAAGATGGTACGTGGGAAAAGCAGCAGAGAGAAGCTTATGATAGGGGTAATGGAGCAGCTATACTTTTGTACAATAAAGCAAAAAAAACAGTGGTCCTTACGCGCCAATTCCGAATGCCAACTTATATAAATGGCAATGAAAATGGAATGATGATAGAGGTTTGTGCAGGACTTTTAGATGGGGATCATCCTGAAGATTGTATTAAAAAAGAAGTAGAAGAGGAGACTGGTTATAAAGTTGACGAAGTCAAGAAAGTGTTTGAGTCGTATATGTCACCAGGCTCAGTTACCGAAATTCTTTATTTTTTTATAGGTTCTTATGAAGATGCAATCAAAGTAAATGAGGGTGGTGGCGCAGCAGATGAAACAGAGAATATAGAAGTGTTGGAATACCCTTTTGAAACTGCTTTAAATATGATTGAAACAGGTGAAATCAAAGATGCGAAAACAATCATGTTATTGCAGTATGTAAAAATTAATAATATTTTTTAAGGTTAGGTTGCTTAGTATTAGTATCTAATACGTATCTCTAATATTCTCAAAAATTGCTTGCATTCGCTTTTTTACTTCAGCAGTGGGTGTTTTGTAATGGTTATTCATAAAGCTGAAAATCAAAGTTTTTCCTGATTTTGTAAGTAAATAACCACTCAAGCAGTAATTATTACCCAAAGAACCTGATTTGGCATATATGTATGGTTGATCAGAGCCATCATACCAATTGGTTAATGTCCCCGAAACGCCACCTACAGGGAATATATTGAATAATCGTTCCTTTGGTTGTTCGGTATACATTTTGGTTAAAATATGTACTAATGATGCAGGAGAAAATAAGTTATATCGAGATAACCCTGAGCCATCTACCCATCTAGGAAGTTGTTTCAAATCTGCTAATTGATTATTGAGTATATTTTTTTGTGCTCTAGTAACACTTAAGGTATCAGATAGTGTTGCACTTGATAAAATAAGTAATTGTTCGGCTAAAAAGTTATCACTTACTTCCATCATACGTTTGTAAACGGAGTCAGGAGTAACACTAAAAAGTGTATTTTTTTCTCCTTCAGGAAATGTATTACTAATGGCTATTTTTTTATTCAAAACATTTTCTAACAGTATTTTTGTTAAGGTGCTGTCTAGAATAAAGGGTGTTTCAAGAGTGTCTTTAACAATTGGATTAAAATAAAATTGATTGCTACTTTCTTCACGAGACTTATGAAAATCGATTTCTGTTATGTTGCCTTTAAAGTGATTTGGTGTTACATGTAAGGAGTCTGTTTTATACATCGAAACAACATTTCCATACAATGGCAGACTATTTCGTTCTGGTTGAAAATAATAACCATAATCTTCCCAGGCCCATCCTGGCCCATATTTTTCTTCCTCAAAGTTGTTGAGGTACAAAGAGATGTTTTCAAATCCTTTTAAAAAATTTATAGCAGTACTATCTTTAAAATAGGGGTGTAATAATGTCGGATCACCCGTACCTTGAATGTAAATGGTATCATTAGAAATTAGATATTTTAAAGCTGGTATTTTTTCTGGAAGGGTATTTAAAGCAGTGTATAGTGTAGCAATTTTTGTATTACTAGCTGGAGTAAAATATTTAGAGCTATTATAGTTTACGACAGTATCATTTTTCGCAGGATCAATAGCAAGGAAACCAACGAACTGATTTTTATAGAAGTCATCTGATAAAATCGTTAGGGTTTTCTTTTTTAATTTTCTATGCTTTGTAATAGCGCAACTGTATAGATTGCTGATTATCAATAGTAAAAAAAATATTTTTCGCATTAGATTTGTGAGTCTTAACCTTGTGAAATTTGTCTCTTTTGTCGAGAATAACCACAATTTATCTATTTTTTAACTAATTCTTGACAATATTATATGCCTTTTTTTTGTTAACTTGGTACAAACAACTAATAAACAATTTATTATGGGGGGAACAATGCTTGAGTACACTAAAATGGTACTTAAAAAAGTAAGTTTTGACACAAAATTATTTTGTAAAGAAGTAAAGAAGGCAATTTCTACATTATTACCAGAAGAAGTTGAAGAATTAAAACTCTGGCTCCAACAGTTTATAACAGACAAGCCAGAATTAAAACAAAGTTTGATTTATTTATCAGCATAATATAAAAGCCACTGTAAAAGTGGCTTTTATAATTTTTGTGCCAGCCGTTTTATAACTTAAAACGGCTAACTTTTATTAAGTGGACTTATAATTTTCACATCCTGAAAGGCAATAGCACCCCTTACGATACTAGAGATAACATCTTTAAGTGCTTCAGTTATTTGTATTTTTAATTCACTCTTATGGTAAATTAGGCTAACCTCTCTCGCAGGTGATGGATTATTAAAATACTTTAAGTTTTCTTTTTTCTTATCATCTATATTTAGCGTATTTAGAAAAGGCAAAAGTGTCATTCCCATTCCTTCATTGGCCAAGTTCACTAAGGTTTCAAAACTTCCACTCTGTAACTGAAATTTCTCTTCATGAAAATTTTTGGAAGCTTTACAAAGGTTAATTACTCCATCTCTAAAACAATGTCCATCTTGCAGTAGTAAAACATCATTTATATCTAAATCACTAGAGCTTATTTTATCAAAATTATGTAGGCGATGCGTTTTGGGAATATAGCCAACAAAAGGTTCATAATATAAAGGTCTCTCTTTAATGTACTCGATCTCTAATGGCGTTACTGCTATTCCAGCATCTAAATGTCCGTCTTGAATATTACGAATCATATCGTCTGTATTCTGTTCTTTAATAATCAGGTTTACCTTTGGATACTTTTTAATAAAAGTATTTAAAAACATTGGTAAAAGTGTTGGCATTACTGTAGGGATAATACCTAAGGTAAATTCCCCACCAATAAACCCTTTTTCTTGATCAACAATATCCTTAATTCTGTTAGCTTCATTTACAATATTTTTTGCTTGGGCTACAATTTTTTTACCAACTTCAGTAACTGCAATTGGTTTTTTGCTACGATCAAAAATCAGAATATCTAATTCATCTTCTAATTTTTGCACTTGCATGCTTAATGTAGGTTGGGTTACAAAACTTTTTTCCGCTGCTAGGGTAAAATTTTGGTATTCAGCAACGGCAAGAACATATTGTAATTGAGTAATAGTCATTCATATTGGTTTAGGCTATAAAATTATAAAAACTATCAATAAGGGAGTATACTTTAGCACCTTAATATTTCTTAAATTTATATAGATTTAAAAAGATAAATTATGAAATTAAATAGCATTGGCTTAAGTGCAGAAAAATCAGAATTATTAAGTAAAGACTTAAATAAATTATTAGCTAATTTTCAACGCTATTACCAAAATTTAAGGGGAATTCATTGGAATATTAAGGGGAAACGTTTTTTTGATCTTCATGTAAAATTTGAAGAATTATATACAGATGCAAATTTAAAAGTAGATTTAATAGCCGAAAGAATACTTACTCTTGGTGATGTGCCATTACATACTTTTGAAGATTACATTAGTAACTCTGATATTGCTGTAGGTAAGAATATTACTAAAGATGAAGAGGCAATACATCTTATTGTAGATTCGTTGAAGAAATTATTAGTCATAGAAAGACGAATTTTAGACGCATCTGCCGATGCTAATGATGAAGGAACAAATTCTATGATGAGTGATTTTATAAGCGAGCAAGAAAAAACAGTTTGGATGATGAAAGCCTGGTTAACTGAAGAAATTTAATTTGTATTGATCACTATAAATTACTGCAAAACAACTCCTAATAAGTCATAGAGGGCTTTACGACCTTTAGAGGTCACGATTAACTCTCTTGAAAATTGAACTTTTTTAAACCAGTTATTTTGCAGCATTTTCTCCAATACGTTAGCTCCTAATTTCCCTGCTAAATGTGGTCGTCGTTCAGACCAATCTAGGCATTGACGGGTTAAAGGACGTCGCATTTTGGTAAATTCTTTTTCAGAAATATCTAAAATAGCAAACCATTCCCAACCTTTTGAGGTAACAATATATGCAGTTGCTGATTTCTCTAAGCATCCTTTTTTTTCTAAAGCTTCAGCAATGCTGACCCCAACATAACCGGCAAGATGGTCATAACATGTTCTGCAGTATTTAACGCCACTAATTAGTTTTGGAGTATCATAAGTAATAGTTGTTTTTTGATTTGCCAAATTTGCTAACGACTCAATAACATAGGCAGCTTCAGCATTTGCATAAGAAAAATACCGATGCCTTCCTTGAACATCAACTTTTAAAATATTGCCTTTGAGTAATTTGGATAAATGATTACTCACAGAAGTTGTTGATAAATCTGCTGCAATTGCTAACTCACTAGCCGTATATGCCCTGCCATCAAGTAAATTCCATAAGATTTTTGATCTTGAAGGTTCGCATAGCAAAGAAGTTATAGAAATAAATGCATTTTCTTCCATTGTTCATTATTGAATGAAGTATAAAAGTAAAGGTTTCATTTATTTTGTCAAACAAATTAATCGTAGAAACATGAAAGACTTAGAGATTTTATTAGATCACAAACTTGGAAATTTAGCACTTATGGGCGAAACTTTAGGAAATAACAACATAAGCTTAGAAGGTGGTGGTGTTTTTCAATTTGGAGAGTTTGCTATAGCTCATTTCTTGGTTGATGAAGCCGATAGAGCTAAAGAAGAATTAGAAAAAGTAGGGATAAAGGTGCTAAAAATAAATGCTGTGATTATTCAAAAGCTCCGGCAAGATGTACCTGGCCAATTAGGCGCATTTTGTAGAGAGCTAGCAGATGCAAATATTAATATAGTAACACAATATAGCGATCATTCCAACCAACTTATTGTTGTAGTTGATAATTATGACAAAGCAATGAAAGTATCTAAAAAATGGATGAAAATATGGTGGAGTTAATTTGTAAGGAAAATTTATATTTGAACTAACTATTAAATAAGTATTGCAATGAAACGTGAGCACGGCTATAAAGTTGAAATAAAATGGACTGGAAATAAAGGAACAGGTACTTCTAATTACAAGGCGTTTGAAAGGAGCCATACTATTTCTGTTGATAATAAACCAGATATTTTGAGCTCTTCAGACCCCGCCTTTCTTGGGGATAGAACCAAATATAATCCAGAGGAATTTTTGATCGCGTCTTTATCTTCTTGTCATATGCTTTGGTATTTGCATTTGTGTTCTGAAGCTAAAATTATAGTTACCAATTATGTTGATAATGCAACAGGGATCATGATAGAAACTTCTAACGGAGGCGGACATTTTAAAGAAGTGACTTTAAACCCGATAGTAACGGTTGAAGAGAATTCTATGATAGCTATGGCTAACATATTACATACAAAAGCTAATGAGCTATGTTTTATTGCTAACTCCGTAAACTTTCAGGTAAAACATAATGCACGTTGTTCACTTAAAACTGAATAAAAATAAATGGACTCTTGATACCAAGAGCCCTATCCTTAGATTTTATAATTTAAAATCGAATATTGAAATATAAATCTTCTTCTGTTAGCGTAAATTTAGCATCGGCAAATGTTGGAGGGCCAAAAGACATTTCATTACCAGACATCCCGTAATTCTCTTTTGGTATACCATTGGTCTCAAAATCCATTTGTTTATTATCATTAACATCATGCATTGCCATAATTGCATATGCTCCATCAGCAACATTTTCAAAAGTAAAAGTTACTTTTCCATCAGTAATAGTGCTTTCAAGATTTTGAATTCCTGCTCCTTTCATAAAAGTATCACCGGTATGCAGTGAAACCAAAACCTTACCTTCGTTATTGATAACATTGTCAATAGTAACAGTAATGTTTTTTCCTTTTTTTTCTTGTGCTGTTGCAAAAATAGTAGTGCAAACTAATGCAATGATAAGCGCTAAATTTTTCATATGATTTGCTTTTTAGTACTGATTGATATGTCAGTAGTGGTTAATGATATAGCAAATCTGCAACCTTAACTTTAGTAAAAGAAAAACAGTATACTCAACTGTGGTAAATTATGACTGAATTGTTGATAAAGGAAAATAATCGGCTTTTGAACTTACGAATCAAGTTCTTTGATAGGCTGAAAATGCTTTGTTCAGTTCTGAATACAGAATTAAGGCACTTAAAGATTCTTGGTATTGTTTATTTTCATGGCTTTGGCAACAGCGCATGCATTTGCATCATTTGTTTCTTCTAATTCACTGATGATTTTTTTATGGTCTTCTGGTCTAGTCTGTGAAAGCTTATAGGTTGCTTGAATATCGTTGATAGTGATTTTAAAACCAATAACGCCCTTTACTTGTCGGAGGGTATTTTTTGACATATCATCAAGAGAAATTGGGTTTTTAGAATTCTTTTCATACTTATTCACCAATTTATGCAATGATGCCATCACTTCTTCTTCATTAAGAATTTCTAGTTTCCCATAAATATGAACAGCAATATAATTCCATGTGGGTACCTCTTCTTCTTTATACCATGAAGATGAAATATAAGAATGTGGACCGTTAAAAATACAGAGTACATCATCAGTATTTATAAAATTTTTTGCTTGAGGATTTACTCTAGCAACATGACCTACAAGAATATCATTCCCATCTTCATCAGTGTCTAGTTCTAGTGGGATATGGGTTGCACATGGTCTTCCTTCTACCTGATTAACTAAAATTCCAAAGCTATTTTGAGTCAAGAAATTTTTAATTTCCGAAATATTAGTTTGCTTGTAATGTTGAGGAATATACATGGCTATTTTTTAACAGATAAATACAAGTTAAAAATAGTTATTAAAATTGATTACTCTAATAAGTGAATTATGAAAGAATTAAAAAAGAATAACTTATGAACTATTTCTTTAATGTAAATATAAATTTAGCTCCCATTCCGATTTCTGATTCTACATGAATTGAACCTGCGGATTTTTCTATTATTTTTTTTACAGTAGCTAAACCAATACCGTTGCCCGTTTTTCCAAATCTATCGTGGTTGGCATTAATTTTAAAGATTTTGAAAATTTGTTCTTGTTTATCTTTTGGGATACCTGGACCATTATCTTGAACATAGAAATTGTAGTGGGTATCAGATTCACTTGCACCAATTTCTATTCTAATGCTATCTTTATCATTATATTTTATGGCATTAGTTACTAAATTAATTAAAATTTGATCCATAGCAGTTTCATTAATAGTTATAGTAACGAGTTCCGATTGCAGGACCATCTCAATGTTATGATCAAAGGAAAAAAGATTTTCAATATTAGTTTTTAACGTTTTTAAATTAATTTTCGACTTTTTTTCTTTTAAGATGGTGTCACTTCTGCTATAGTCAAGTAACCCTTCAATTAAGGTTTTAAGCTTTTCTGAAGAGTCTAGAATCATTTGTAATATTTCTTGGCCTTCTTTATCTACTTGTAAACCATATAAATCTAAGAACATAGTGGTGAGACTTGAAATATTGTTTAATGGTGATTTTAAGTCATGAGCCGCTATAAAAGCAAAGCGCTCTAATTCTAAATTTTTCTCCTCCAATGTAATTAATGCCTGCTGTAAATATTTTTCATTTTTTCTAAGTTTTAATAAGTTCATTACTTGATTAGATAGTGCCTGTAAAGAACTTATTTGACTTTGACTTAATAAATGTGGTTTATGATCAATTACACATAAAGTTCCTAGCGGTAACCCATTTTCAGCTATTAAGGGTACTCCAGCGTAGAAAATAACCTTTGTATCACCTTTAACTATAGGATTATCATGAAAACGTTCGTCTGTTCTAGCGTCTTGAACAATAAATATGTTTTCAGTACTATTAATAGCATGTCCACAAAAAGATACATCTCTTGATGTTTCGGGAACATCAATGCCAACTTTAGACTTAAACCACTGTCGTTGATCATCAACTAAACTTACTAATGCTATCGGAGTGCCACAGATTTCAGAAGCTATGGTTGTTATATTATCATAATCTAATTCAGGTAATGTATCCAGAATAGAAAATGATTTTAATGTCTCAAGTCTTTTTTCTTCTTTAAGATGTTTTTTTGGTGCAATCATATTTCCAAGGTATACTCGCAATGATGGCTCATCAATTGTAGTACTTTTCTTTCGTAAACGTGCAACTTATTAATAAATTGTATTTCTAAGGATGTAGTTATTATAATTAGTAAATAATGAACCTACTTATTGGGTATAAAACTCAGATTTTTAGTGGTTCACTACTTATGATTTTAGTCTAGTTGTAACCTAGAGTTATAGCAAATATGTATAGTCTATCTTTAAAGCAAAATAACATGTTTTATACATTGCTTTTTCCTTAAAAGAGTTCTTTTAAAATTAACTATTTGTATATTGATCAATGGTTCTAAAGGTTAAATTAACTCTTGGTGTATGTACTAATTTGGATGGAGGGAGCCTATGTAGCCAATGGGTTTGCGTAGTATCTTTCATGACCAATAAACTCCCATGTTCTAAATTTACTTGCACTTTCTCTTTCGTTTCTTTATGCTTGAAAGCAAATTTTCGTTCTGCTCCAAAACTCAAGGAAGCAATTGCCCCATTTTTCTTCAAGTCTTTTTCTCCATCACTATGCCAAGCCATACCTTCACTACCATCATGATATAAATTTAAAAGACAAGAGTTGAAACGTTCTTTCGTAGTACCTTCTACAAGTTTTTTTAATTCTAATAATTCATTGGTCCAAGGCAATGCTAATTTTGTAGTCTTGGAATAGGTATATTCAAATGGTTTTTCTCCATACCAAGCTACTTTTCGTTTCGTAATTATTTTTTTACCATAGATGATGGCTTCATCATTCTGCCAAGCTATCGCTTTCAATAATTTTTCAAAATAATAGTTAGCTTGTTCTTGAGCTATTAATTTTCCGTAATAATTTACAGTACCATCTTTAGGAAGTAAATTTTTATTCGGGTCTAGCTTTATATCAAATAATTCCATTTTTCAAGTTGCTGCTAATTTTACATTCTTTGTCCGTAGGTCAATAAATTGCTATCGGGATCCAGTAGAGAAAATTCTTTTTGCCCCCATGGTTTTATTTGTAAAGGCCCAGCAGGATGTATGTTTATTTTTTTAGTTAAAAATTCTTGGTATAGCTTGTCGATATTATCGGTTCGGATATATACTTGCCCATAATTTTCTTTAGGATCAAGCTCTTTGAATTCAAAAAAATGGATTTCAATATTATCTTTTTGCACCATCAAGTAACCATCAAAGTCAGCACTACCTAATTCTTTAAAACCTAATTTGTTCAAATAAAAATCCCTTGTAATGGCTTTATTGCGCATTGGAAGTTTTGGGTTGATATGAGTCAGCATAGTATGTTTTATTTTTTATTTGTTCATATTTTTTGAGCATTGGTAACAGATGCTAAATCTAAAATGCCAATTAGTTCAGGGTTTGGCAACAAATCAGCGACAGAATAAGTAGCGTTTTTTGATTAGCGCAACCTAACTGTATGCCATAAATGTATTAAAAAAGTACAAGCTTTAATAACTTGTACTTAATGCGCTATTTTGTATTGATGTTGTTCTTAATCAGGAAAGACTAATGTTTTGATTAACACTAAATAAGTTTTTGGGATTATACTGTTTTTTTAATTTTGTTGTATTTCCCTTAGTACTTCTTTGGCTCTTGCTACATCTGAATTTGATACTTGCAGTTCAACTTCAAATGTTGGAATATAGTTCATTAATTTTGTTGTTGTTTCGTTTTTTAAGTAGCATTGTGCCTTCTGATTCTAATCTACTCTTCAGTTCCTATTCTATAGCAACGATTACTTTTCTACCAGTGTCAATAAATCCAACCTTTATTTTTTTTCAACTAAAACCATGTCTTTCAAGTGCTCCATATTTTTTTTGAATATAATATTCTAATAAAAAGAAAGTAAAATAGAACTATCGAAATTAATTGTTTCATAGTTTGCTTTTAGAATTAGCCTTTAAGTTATAAATAGGGCAGACGCAAGGAAATATTTTTCATTTTCGTTTAATTTCTAACGAAAGCTTTATGTTTTGATTTTCAGAAACATCTTGCACAGCTTACTTGTTATTTTTTAAAATATTAGGAAGCAATGCTTCAAAATTATGCATCTGAAAATCATCATCTATAAAATTTCCCTGTTTATCGAGCACAATGTATCTGGGGATTCCATTAAATTTAAATAACTCTCGAAAACGATTGTACATATCGGTGTCCACACGGTAGATGTTTTCCATTTCTTGTTCTTTAACAAATGTATTGTAATTTTCTTCTGGTGATTGTCTTGCGTCGGTAATAAATACAAACTCAAAGTCAGGGTTATCTCTGTATTTTTTACGGATATTTTTCATGTTCTTTATGGTGCCTACACAAGGCCCACAGGTAGTTGCCCAGAAGTCTACAAAGACTATTTTACCTTTATACGTATTAGCTATTTTGTAAAAGAGGTCTTTTGCTTTTCCATCAGGCAATGGTATAGACTTAGTTTTAACAGGTAAACTTACTTGGGTATTCCCATCTAGTTTTCTTGCGATATGTTGTTTAGGGAACTTTTCATCTATAAGGCGTTGCCCTTCTTGTTTGACAAAATCATTTTCTATACTTTTTGAAAGTTCCTCCCAGAATTCATACGCCTCTTCGGCACTATTCATTCGGTCTAATTGAAACTTAAGGCTTCTTGTTTTTGTGATGTCGTAAATCAAATCATTTTTAAGATGCAGCTCATTAGTTAATACAGAATCTTTCTTACGCCATGGCTCCATAAAATCTATTGCGGAGTTATTAGCTTTTACTAATGGAGTAATATAGAGGTCATTATATGCCTTAGATTCTTTTTCATATTTTTTAGCAAATGCTTCAAAAGCGGGTTTCAGTTTTTCATAGGCTTCCTGGTCATGTGGTTTGGTGTACAATTCTTTCTCTGCTTCCGTAAGGTCAATGTTCTGCTCTTCAAAATATTCATATAAAGTTTTCTCAATTTTAATGGGCTTGAGATTTGCCCAAAACTTCAAAGGATCGGCATACTCAAACCTATTGATAAAAGTATTAGTTTCATAATCAACAAGCAGGGATTGTTTATGTAAAGGAAAATCTTGTAAAAAGGAATAATAGCTATTCTCTATTTTTTCTTTAAGAAATTGATTATCAGGGTTTTGTTTTTTATGATAATCTTTATCCATTAAATAGTCCATCACTTGCCCAATGCTTAAAATATGGTTTTTTTCTCTTAACAGAATCTTGGTTTTATTTAGCAATTGATGAGTAGCGAAAAACGAATCTAATTTGGCGTCATTTTGCCCCTTTTTTTCAAAGGCATCATTTTTGAAATCTATAGGGGACATCGACATCATCTTCTCCTTAAATTCAAAATAATCAAATGGCTCAAGCTCAAAAGAAGCTAATTCAGTGTTGATTTGGGAAAGTTTACCTTTGTATGCTATTTCTTCAGAGGGATAAATTCTATATTTAGAAAAAATTTCAGCTTGTAAAAATTTCTCCCAATCCACAACTAAAGCAAGTGTTTGCCCTGGCTCAAGATAAAAGTAAAACCGAACCGAATTTATTATAAACATTGATCGTAGCGGATGGATTAACGGAATATCAGCTTCAAACCGTCCGTCGGGGTGTATATCAATCACTACAGGGTAATCTTCACGTGTCAATTCATTGGTAGCATAAAAAATACCGGTATCAAAACCCAATCGTGTATCATACCCTCTTATATAACCGATAATTTTTGCGGGTTTTGTACTAAAAAATTCTTTTGACTCAAAATTTTCTATAGGCTTGGTTTTTACTTTTGCTAGTTCACTAGTCATCCATGCGGTAACATCTTTTGGAATCTTTGGTGTTTTTGTTTGCTGTTCTCCAGTAAGAGAAACACCGTAAAACTGATCGTTATAGTCAATCTTATCAGTACCATGGGCTAAGGGAGGAAATATGAGTACATTAGAGTGAAAACCTACAGCATCTACATAAATTTCTTTGTCGAATTCGTGTTCGCCTAATTTTGTAATGGTATATTTTTCGCCTGTTTTTGGATCCGTTACAAAGGTATCAGCTCCATATTTTACCCACCATCCGGGTTTAACCCTGAATTCAAGCGTAATACGGGTTTCGGTATCGGAGAGTTCTATCTTTGAAATTTTAAATAGCCCAGTTTTAGCAAGTTCATACGACGGATTTTCTATGATTTTTGCTTCTTGAGTTGCCGGAACTAAATCGATTAACTTAATAAAGCCTAAGCAGGTAACTAAAATTAGAAATCTATACATAAGAATTAAGATTGATGAAATTTAAAGATAAAGAATATCTTAATACCTCTACTATTTTTAATTCTTAATTTATTGAAAATAAATACTTTCCGTATTTTTGAGGCTTAATTTTTTCAGCATAATGCTTAATTTTTATTAGTATGAATATTTCATACGCAGGTTTTAAAGTTTGCAAGTGACTGATATTTTTCTTTTCTTACCTCGTATTATTGGGGATTGCTATAATTAGTGTATAGTGATGATTTATTAAACTTTCAGAAAAAATATTTTATGTTGGTAGCTCAAAATCTAATCTAAAACAAGCTATAAAAGAGTTATTCCATCACTATTGTTTTATCGTGTTGGCGGGCATTTGTTAGTTATGATTATGGTACTATTGTAAGTGTAAAACAAGCTCCCGCTTTATGGTCTGGTCTTGCACCGCGAGCATCTGCTGAACACAAGCTATTTGCATTTGGATTTACTGCTACATATCGGTGGTTGTATAGTGATAAAAGCATGATATCTCCGTTATTCATTTCTTGCCATTGAAAGGTAGAGGCATTGCCTTGGTCTTCATTTTCAATACGTACTTCTGCCATTCCTGCACTTCCTTTAACAGTGACAAAACCTCCGGAAGATACAGATTGTAAAGCCACCCTTCCTGCACCACGGTCTAATACCTTAAAATGTGTATGGGTAACTTCTTGAATTTTATTTGTAAGTACTACTGGACGTAAAAAATTTTTCCAATTGGCCAATGTAGAGTTATCTGCAACACTTTTAAAAGTAACCTCTTTGTTATACGGAATGGGTTGCATAAGGCCTCGGCTGCGCGGTTCATGTACATAAAAATCATCAAAATCTACATAGCCGCCCTCTTTACCTTTGGTATTGTAATTAAATAAGGCATACCGAACACCTTGGAATGTTTTTAGCTGGTAAGGCATTAAAATTTCTCCTCCTAATTCCGTAAAATTTTCACCATCAAAACTGTAGCTTAACTTTCCAATATCGGTATCAAAATTGCAGTGTGCACGAAGCCAAAGTACTTTAGCATCGGTGGCTTTTGTTTTTGTTTGTTGTTGCGTTTGTTGGTCGAAAAATTGAATCGTACTTTTTGGACCTTCTTTAATAATACCAAGCCATGCGTAGGGGAGGTTTAACAATGCTAATCCGGCAACATCTCCATCCTTCATTTTAGAAATATCTAGCTTTGTTGTCGCATATGATTCTGGCCCCATTCCCCTTTGCGTTAATGAGTTTTTAGCATGCCAGAAACTATCTGCAGGTAAAGCCGTTAATCGTAAATACCCTTTTCTTTTAGTCAAAGACCATTTGCCAGCTACTGGTGCATGGTTCCATTGCCATGCATTTTTTAGTTGAGCATTATTAAAATCATCATCTCGCTCAAACGGACTCTTAGGTGCAGAGGTGAAACCTGTATTTGGTTTGATCCATGTTTTTGGGCTACGCGTTAAATTTCCTTCCAAGCCAAAATAGGGCCAACCGTTTTTCCAAGTTACCGGAGATAATGCTGTTACTCTCCCTAAAGAGTTGTAATCGAGCATAGACCAGCCCCACCATTCGCCAGTTTGTATTTGTACAATTCCTCCTTGATGCATAGGAATGCAGCCTACATAATTTATATCGTTTTCTATAATTTTGAAGGGAGGACCTTCATTTGTGTTTGCTAATCGGGAACGTTGTCCTACACCAAAATTTTCTTCTGCACTTATAACATTTACTTCGTAAGGACCATATATATAATCAGCACGTAAACAAACTTGGTAGCATATAGGATCATAATTGGTATTGGTAATGTAATATTTACCATCTATTTTATACATATGGCTACCTTCACCGGCGCCACTTCCGCGTTCTATAATTATTTTTTCAGTACCTGGGACCACATCCATTAAGTCTTCAGTAAGTTCAACGATCTTGATTTCGTCATAACCCCAAACGGCATAAATTTTATCATCATCGTCAAACAAAACCGTAACATCGTGGAGTTTAGCGCGCATCGTTTTATGGTTCCAAGATCCTCTAGGGTTTTTTGTATAATACACCTGGGTTCCGTGACCATTAACATTAGAGAAAATATAAAACATACCTTTATGATATCTCAGGCAGGGTGCCCAAATACCTTGACCGTAGGCATCTTTATTATTTTGTAAACGTAGTTCTGGCCCAAAATCTATTCGCGGAGCAGCATAGCTTATAAGTTCCCAATTTACCAAATCTTTGGAATGTAAAACGGGTAATCCGGGCATCGCATGCATTGTGGTTCCTGTCAGATAAAAATCATCTCCAACACGAATCATATCTGGGTCAGAAAACTCCTCGTTGAATAATGGATTGGTAAAAGTACCGTTACCATTGTCTGCGGTCCATGTAGCTTCAAGGGTTTCTTTAGTAATCTGAGTGTTGCCCCAAAAAGGAAGTAAATTCAAAGAAAAGAAAAGAGTAAGAAAAAGGTTAGTATCTTGAAAAAAGAAGCTTTTTGTAGTTGTATGCATTTATTTTAGATTGATGTAAATACTTAAGTTAGGTTTAAATAGATGATAAATATAGCTTATTATTTTATAAATGTAAATTTAACACTTGTTTTTTTCCTTCCCAATTAATTTGAACTAGTTCCCTCAATGGTGGGTGATGTAAAAGCTTACAAACGACTACAATCGTTTGTAAGCGAAAGTAATTATTTCCGAACCGAATTTAATTGCTTTGTCGTTTTATGTTTGCAGTGTCGAATAAAACAAGTCGATATAATTAGTTTAACCTTTCCTGAAATTTATGCAGGAGCAAAAAATTAAAATTATGAATGCACTTAAAAACAGCGTACAGTTAATTGGTAACTTGGGTAACGACCCAGAAATTGTAAACTTAGAAGGCGGTAATAAGCTAGCCAAATTCTCAATCGCAACGAGCGATTCGTATAAAAATGCCAAAGGCGAAAAAGTAGAAGAAACGCAATGGCACAATATTGTTGCTTGGGGTAAAACTGCCGAAATAGTCGAAAACTTTCTAACTAAAGGAAAACAAGTGGCTGTCGAGGGTAAATTAGTTCATCGTTCGTATGAAACTAAAGAAGGGGAGAAGCGCTACATAACCGAAATAAAATGTAACGAATTATTAATGTTGGGCAAATAAAACGCATTACCAAATACTTAATTAACATAAGCAACAAAGCCTTACTTTTTGAGTAAGGCTTTGTTTTATATGTATTTAATCGTTTAATATGATTAGCTAGTTATCTTAGTCTCTTGAATTGGAAGAAGAGTTACGATTTCTATTGCGGTTTCTATTTCCGCTCGCATTCGCATTTTTAGATCTACTGTTGTTTCTAGATCTATTCTGCTGTCCTTGTCTTGGAGGCCTTGAATCTTCTTCAGTAACTTTTGGTCTGCTACCATCATCCAGGAAAGGATGATCTGTAATTACAGGAATGGTTTGTTTAATTAATTTCTGAATATCTTTTAAATAAGCTCTTTCTTCTCTATCACAAAAAGATAAGGCCACACCACTAGCATCCGCTCTTCCTGTTCTTCCAATACGGTGTACATAGGTTTCAGGAACGTTAGGCAAGTCGTAATTTACAACCAGTGATAAATCATCAATATCTATTCCTCTAGCGGCAATATCGGTTGCGACTAATACCGTTAATTTTCCGTCTTTAAAATCACCCAGTGCATTTTGTCGTGCCGTTTGTGATTTGTTACCATGAATAGCGGCCGCATTAATTCCTGCTTTGTCTAAAAGTTTTACAATTTTATTGGCCCCGTGCTTCGTTCTTGAGAATACTAAAACGGCTTTGGCACCCTTTGTTTCTATTAAATGAACCAAAAGTTTTACTTTATCACCTTTAGGTACAAAATAAACGGCTTGCGCTACTTTTTCAGCAGTAGCTTGTTGCGGTTTGATACTCACCTGCTCAAAATCGCCTAAGATTTTTTGAGATAATTCTACAATAGTTTTAGGCATGGTTGCCGAAAAGAAAAGCGATTGTCTTTTTGCAGGTAATTTCGCAATGATCTTTTTTACATCATGAATAAACCCCATGTCTAACATTTGATCAGCTTCATCTAAAACCACATGTTCTAAATCGCGTAGCGAGATAAAACCTTGGTTCATCAAATCTAATAAACGGCCTGGAGTGGCTATTAAAATTTCAACACCTTTACGTAATTCATCAGTTTGTTTACCTTGCTTTACACCACCAAAAATCACTGTGTTTTTAATGCCTGTAAATTTTCCATAAGCGGTAAAGCTTTCTCCAATTTGTATGGCAAGCTCCCGAGTAGGGGTTACTACCAATGCTTTTATCTTACGTTTTCCAAGGCCACTATTATTAGTGTATAAATGATGTAATATTGGGATTCCGAAAGCTGCTGTTTTTCCTGTTCCAGTTTGTGCTACTCCTAAAAGGTCTTTGCCTTTAAGTAAAATAGGGATTGATTGTTCTTGTATAGGGGTTGGATTTTCATAACCTTCTAGCGCTAACGCTTTTAATATGGGTTCTGCAATTCCTAATTCTTTAAATGTCATGTAATTTATAATAAGCGGCAAAGGTAGGGGAATAGATTGGATATCTCTTATATACCATTTACCAATTAATTTGACACTATTTTAGGCTCTATTTAAATACGTATCTTTTTGAAGAAATAGCTTGTGTTATTCCTGATGCGTCTTCAGTGTCACAATTGTTGAGTAATATAAGCTTCTTCCCTGAGTCCACTATCTGCTAACGAAACCGAAAAAGTAAATGCCTTATATACAAGAGATATAAAGAAAGTTGTGCATCATTTATGGTAATAAAATAATAAAAACCTCTAGTTGAATCCTAATAGTTCGATTACGTCAGTTCGAGTAATTTTCGTTAGAAAATTGTATCGAGAACAAGTGAAAAATCAACTAGAGATTTCTTGGTCTGTTAATCGTGCGTTTTTTCTGAGGCTGAAACTAAACGGTTAATTTCTTGTAGTTCGCTATCCGTTAAGTGTCTCCATTTGCCAACTTCAACATCCAATTCGATATTCATAATCCGAACACGCTGTAGGCGTTTTACACGGTATTCTAAATGTTCACACATTCTACGAATCTGTCGGTTTAACCCTTGAGTAAGAGTAATGCTGAAGGTGTATTTATCTATACGATCTACTTTACATGGTCTAGTTACGGTATCTAAAATGGGTACTCCACTGCTCATTTTACGTAAGAAGTCAGAATTTATAGGTTTGTTTACCGATACAATATATTCTTTCTCATGATTATTACGGGCTCTAAGTATTTTGTTCACGATGTCTCCGTCATCTGTCATAAAAATTAAACCTTCACTAGGTTTGTCTAAACGACCAATTGGAAAAATCCGTTTTGGGTAATTTATAAAATCGATGATATTATCTTTTTCTACGCCTGTATCTGTCGTACAAACAATTCCCACAGGTTTGTTAAAAGCAAGATAGGTATGCTTTTCTTTTGATTTAGCAATTAAGTCACCATCTACGCGAATTTCATCAGCAGCAGTTATTTTTGTTCCCATTTCAGGAACTGATCCGTTTATGGTTACTCTACCTTGATCAATTAACTTATCTGCCGCTCTACGAGAGCAATAGCCAACTTCACTTAAATACTTATTTATTCGGGTAGGTTCTTTTTCTTCCATTTGATTTTTTTACTTCTGATGTATAATACTGGTATAATTTTAAAGACTAGCTATTGCCGCCTCAGCGCAGCGTTCACCATCCATCGCAGCGGAAACAATTCCACCAGCATAACCACCGCCTTCACCACAGGGATATAATCCCTCAATTTCAGGATGTTCTAAATTTTCTTTTCTAGGGATGTTTACGGGAGATGATGTTCTAGATTCTACACCCACAATATTGGCTTCAGCAGTATAATACCCTTTCATTTTTTCACCAAAGACCACAAAACCACCTCTGAGTCTACTTCCAATTAATTTTGGTAAAAGCGAATGCAAAGGAACCGATTTTAAGCCTGGTTGGTATGAAGTAGGGTTGAGGTCATTTGATAACTTTCCCTCCACAAAATCTGTTAATCGCTGTGCAGGTGCAGTCTGGGTTCTTCCACCAGACGTAAATGCTAAACGTTCTAGATCTTTTTGATATTCCAAGCCTTTTAAAACGCCAAATTGTTCATATTTTCTTAAATCTTCATCCACATTAATCTCAACGACAATTCCGGAATTGGCAAATAGATTATTACGTTTTGAAGGTGACATGCCGTTCACAACTACCTCTCCTGGTGAAGTTGCAGCAGGAACAATAAAACCACCTGGACACATGCAAAATGAATAGACACCTCTATTTTTTACTTGCTCTACCAAACTATAGGAAGCCGCAGGTAACAATTCATGGCGTTCACCTGAACAATGGTATTGAATACTATCAATGATATGTTGCGGATGTTCTACACGTACACCCATTGCAAAAGATTTTGCTTGCAGCGCAATTTCTTTTTTATGTAATAAATAGTAGATGTCTCTTGCTGAATGACCAGTAGCAAGAATTACGCTATTCACTGCCATTTCATCTCCATTTTGCAGTTGAATGGCTTGTATTTTGTTATTTTTAATTGTAAAATCAACCACTCGAGTGTCAAAATGGATAGCCCCACCACATTTTAAAATGGTCTCTCGAATATGCTCCACAATCTTTGGAAGTTTGTTTGTTCCTATATGTGGGTGGGCATCGATTAATATTTGTTCCGTAGCCCCATGGTGAACAAGGCTTTCAAAAATGCGACGTACATCACCACGTTTTATGCTTCGTGTATATAATTTACCATCAGAATAGGTGCCAGCACCACCTTCACCAAAACAATAGTTAGAATCTTCACCAACAATATGGTCTTGATTAATCGCCTTTAAATCACGGCGCCTATCTTTTACATTTTTACCACGTTCTAAAACAACAGGTTTAAACCCTAATTCTAAACAACGCAATGCAGCCCACATTCCTGCAGGACCAAAACCAATAATATGAATTTCTTTTGCCTTAGAAACATCTTTATAGTTAAAAGAATACTCAGGAACCTCAGAAGGTTTTTCCCTAATATAGACCTCTAGTTTATAATTAAAATATATTCTAGGTTTACGCGCATCAATAGATTTCCGTAGTACCTTAACGACAATATCTTTTTCGTCTGCTCCTACATGTTGAGCAACTTTCTTATTCAGAAAACCTGCTTGTGCTTCTTCTTTTAAAGATATGCGTAGCTGAAATGTTCTAACCATGCTGCAAAATTACAGCAAATTCAGTTGAAACTAAATTAATGAGCACATATCTTAATTATATTTTAGAATTATAAGGTCTGTTCTCAAATTCGCGCACCTTTTTTGCTGATCGTTTTACTATTTGAAGTAGATCACAAGATATAAGAGATTTTTGAAGGTATAAAGCGGATTTAAAGTTAAAAATGTAAAAACAATAAAAACGCATTGCTTTATTAAAAATGCGTTTTTATTTTTTTTTAAAATAGTATTATACCAATACGGATACCTTCTCTCTACATTCTTGAGCGGCTGCAACCATCTCTATTAAAGCCTTTTTGGTCTCATCCCAATGTCTAGTTTTTAAACCACAATCAGGATTAATCCATAGCTGCTCAGTCGGAATAAATTTCTTTGCTTTCTCAATTAATGCAATCATTTCAGAACGTTCAGGGACTCTGGGAGAGTGAATATCATAAACTCCAGGGCCAATTTCGTTCGGGTATTTAAAAGTTTGAAAAGCATCTAGAAGTTCCATTTGAGATCTTGAGCACTCAATAGTAATTACGTCGGCATCCATATCAGCTATATTTTGAATGATATCGTTAAACTCTGAATAACACATGTGCGTGTGAATCTGAGTTTCATTTTTTACTCCACTTGCCGCAATACGGAATGATCTTATAGCCCAATTTAAATAAGCCTGCCAATCCGCTTTTCTTAAGGGTAAACCTTCTCTAATAGCGGGTTCATCTATTTGTATAATTTGTAATCCAGCTTTTTCTAAATCCACTACTTCATCCCGAATAGCCATTGCTATTTGCGAGCAAGTTTGCGAACGTGGCTGATCATTTCGAACAAATGACCATTGTAAAATTGTTACAGGACCAGTAAGCATTCCTTTTACAGGTTTTTTAGTTAAGGATTGTGCGTAAGCTGACCATTTTACCGTCATTGGGTTTGCTCTTGAAACATCCCCGTAAATAATAGGAGGTTTTACACATCTACTACCATAACTTTGTACCCAGCCAAAGCTTGTAAAAGCAAAACCATTAAGTTGTTCTCCAAAATATTCCACCATATCATTACGTTCAAATTCACCATGAACCAAAACATCAAGTCCAATATTTTCTTGAAATTCTATGGTTTCTCTGGTCTCTTTTTCTAGAAAGGTTAAATAATCTGAAGTACTAATATTGCCTTTTTTATAATTAGCTCTATACAGGCGTACTTCCTTGGTTTGTGGAAACGAACCAATTGTTGTCGTTGGGAATAAAGGAAGGTTTAATGCCTTTTGTTGAAGCTTTTGTCTAATAGAGAATGTATTTTCTCTTTGTTCGTCTTTAGCAGTTAATTCAGCAACGCGTTTTTTGATATTGGGATTATGAATAATAGATGCTGTTTTTTTATTAACATGAGCAATACTATTTTCTTTAAATTTTTGCAGCGTGGTTGCTAAGTTTCGTTGGGTTAAGAAATCTCTTAGGGTATTTACTTCTTCTAATTTTTGTTTTGCAAAAGCCAACCACTGTTTTACTTCTGTACTTAGGTTAGCTTCATTTGATTCTAAATCTAAATCACAGGGTGAGTGAAGTAACGAGCATGAAGGAGCAATTAGAATACGCTCTTCTCCGACAACAGAAATAGCTTTTTGGATTAATCTTAGCGATTGTTTAAAGTCATTTTTCCATATGTTTCTACCATCAATAACACCTAAGGATAAATGAGTATTTGGATTCAATTTTTTAGAGGATAAAATATCGTCTAGTTGCAAATTGCAGCGAACTACATCTAAATGCAATGTATGAATAGGAAGATCAAGTACGGTATCTAAGTTTTCCCCATAACAATCAAAATAGTTGCCTAATATCACTTTTAGATTTGGAAATTTGTCAGCAATTTCATTATAGGTAAAACGAATAGCTTCCCGTTCTTTATTGGAAAGCTCTGTTGCTAAATAAGGCTCGTCAAATTGAATGTACTCAATATCTAAAGCAGATAATTGGCGAATGATTTCTATATATGACGGCAATAAAGTGCTTAATAAGTCTATACGGTTAAAGCCATCTTCTTTTTCTTTTCCTAAGAGTAAGAACGATACAGGGCCAATTAGAACAGGTTTTGTTTTTATACCTAAAGCTAGTGCTTCTTTATATTCATCTATAATTTTAGAATTAACGAAAGAGAAATTTTGGTTTATAGAAAATTCAGGTACCATATAATGATAATTGGTGTCAAACCATTTAGTCATTTCCATAGCAGTAATGTCTATACCTTCTTTCTGATACCCTCTAGCCATAGCAAAATAAAGTTCATATGACGAAGGATTGATTTTCTGTAGTTGGTTGTAGCGTTCCGGAATTACATTTAGTGCAATACACAAATCTAAAACATGGTCATACAATGAGAAATCATTAGAGGGAATTAGGTCTATTCCTTTTTCTTTCTGTAGTAGCCAGTTTTCAAGTCGGATGGCTTTTGCCGTTTTCAACACGTTTTCAATAGGTTCTTTGCCAGACCAGTAATTTTCCAATGCTTTTTTAAGTTCCCTTTTTTTACCTATTCGGGGGTATCCTAAATTTGTAGTCTTCATTAGTTTTTGTTTATTTTTTAGATATATTTTCTTTCAAAATTAAATATTTAGATATTTGTAACTGTTATATATAATTAAATAAGAATATTTAGCTAATAATAGGTGTTTTTAAAGATTTTAATAACTGTGATTAATGAATAAAGAGCTTTAAAAAGAAAATTTATCTATGGAAAATTTAGACCAAACAGATTTAGATTTGTTAAATCACTTACAGGAAAACGCTAATTATACAACAAAAGAGTTAGCAGTTTTAGTAAACCTTTCGCAAACTCCCGTTTATGAGCGAGTGCGTAAATTGGAAAAGTATGGGTACATTAAAAAATATATAGCCCTTTTAGATGCTGAAAAATTGGGTAGGGAGTTGATTGTGTTTTGTAACATTACATTAAAACAACATACGAAAGAAATAGGGAATAAGTTTGTTGAAGATATTATGTCTTTAAAAGAAGTAACAGAGTGCTATAATATTTCTGGAGATTATGATTTTAAGTTGAAAGTGATGGTTAAGAATATGAAAGATTATCAGGACTTTGTAATTAATAGCTTAGGGTCTGTTGAAAATATTGGTAGCGCACATAGCACTTTTGTGATTGGAATAATTAAGCAGAGTTATGCCGTTCCTATTTCGTATAATTAAGAGTATTCTTGCGGTGTAGGGTATCTTATATTGCTTTTTTGAAATTTATTTTTCAGTATAATGCCCTAACCATATTTTATAAATAAACTTGGTTTATAAACAATTCAGGATTGTTTTTATACAGATCAGTAGTTCTTCTTTTTATTTTTTTAAGGTTTTTTTCATTTTTGTTTTAGAATTAATATAAATCTAAGCATATGAAAAAACACTTTGAACAAACATCTTTTACACTTTTCACTAACTTTAATGCGGAAACTCCTTACGGTTTATTAAAAATTAAGAAAAGAGAAAGGTTAGTTTCTCGGAAACATATAAATAAAAATGAAATACTTCGGTAGAATAATTGTCATTGGTGTCATGATTGGTTTTGTTATTGCTTTTGTTGATATCGGAATCAAAGTTATCGGTGGTGCAACATTAAGTCTGGATGCTCAGTTTATTAAAACTATGAGTTATTATGTAACATACGCTACTATACTTACATTAATCAACGTATCGTTTTTTGACTATCTAAATCATAAGGTTGTTTGGAAAAAATATAGAAAATTTAGACTCCTAATAGGAGCTATTGGTAGTATTTTATTGAGTATGCTGGGAGTTTTTAGTATTCGATTGTTTACTGAAATGTATTTTGGTAATGAGGACTGGGAAACTTTTATTTCAGGAGAGAATCCTGTTTTTTATGCCATTTGCCTATTGATAACCATTGTAGCATCTCTTTTCTTCCATGCGGTGTATTTCTATAAAGCAATACAGAATAAAAAGGTAAAGGAACAAAAAATAATAGCTGGTACGGCTTCCGCGAAGTTCGATGCTTTAAAGAATCAATTAGATCCACATTTTTTGTTTAACAGTTTAAATGTGCTTACAAGTCTTATTGAGGAAGACCCGGATCAAGCACAAAAATTTACCACATCGCTTTCCAAAGTGTATCGGTATGTCCTTGAACAAAAAAATAAAGATTTGGTGTCTGTTGATGAAGAATTACAGTTTGCTAAAACATATATACGCCTTTTGAAAATGCGATTTGAAGACAGTATAATTTTTGAAATTACTGAACAGTGTAGTAATCCGGAAGCTAAAATTATACCCTTGTCATTACAGCTTTTATTAGAAAATGCAGTGAAACACAATGTGGTCACTTCAGAAAGACCATTACATATTAAAGTTTTTGAAAAAGATGGGAAACTAATTGTAAGCAATAATTTGCAGGAAAAACAAGTAGTTAAAAAGAGTACTGGTGTTGGTTTACAAAATATTCAAGAACGTTATAAAATCATATCAGATAAAAAAGTAACGATTACTAAAACAGCATCGGAATTTATAATAGAATTACCAATGCTCACAAAACAAATTTCGAATATGGAGACACATAAAATTTATTTAGAAGACAAACGCTATCAAAAAGCGAAAGAAAAAGTAGAGAAGATAAAAGGTTTTTACGGTAATCTATTAGCCTATTGTATCGTCATCCCTTTTTTAATAATCCTAAATTATAATACTACTAGTTTTCCTTGGGCAATTTTCCCAGCCTTAGGATGGGGTTTTGGACTTACTGCTCATGGTATGGAAGCCTTTGGATACAATCCCTTATTTGGTAAAGGATGGGAAGAACGCAAAATGCGTGAATACATGGAGGACGATTCGTTTTAATTAGAATTGAGCTCCATAAGTACAATTCAATCAAAAGAAAGCACAGTTGAGAAATCATTATTTAGGAATCAACAAGTAATACTAGAAATTTGAGGAAACAAATAATAGGTAACCTTAAAACCGATAAACAATGAATACGACAGATCAAGAGAATAAATATTTTAGAGCAAAAGAGCGAGTTGCATCAGTGAAAAAATTCTACGCACATTTAGTAACCAATATTTTTGTAATTATCCTTACAGGAGCTATTAATTACTACACAAATGAATGGAGGTACCCTTGGTTTTTATGGGTTGTTTTTGGTGTGTCAATAGGTACAATTGTTAGGGCATTCAAAATTTTTGGGTATGATTCTCTTTTTGGTAAGAATTGGGAGCAGCGCAAAATAGATGAATACATGAAGGAAGATGAAACTAAAAGTCGCTGGGAATAATTTAAACATAGTATAATGAAATCGAATACAATAAACAAACAAGAAAGAGCAAAAGCAAGGGTAGCACAATTAAAAGGGTTTTATATTCATTTGATAGTATATGTTGTTATAAATACATGTTTCATGACTATGAAACTTGCACGTAATTTAGCTAATGGAGAATCTTTCTTTGAAGCAATTTGGGATTTCGGAACTTTTGCAACTCCATTTTTTTGGGGTATTGGTTTAGCCTTTCATGCGTTTAAAGTATTTTCTTTCCTTCCTTTTTTTAGCAAAGACTGGGAAGAGCGTCAAATAAAAAAATACATGGAGGAAGATGAAATGGATATAAAAAAATTCAAATAAATTAGCATGAATAATAATAATTTATCAAAATTAGAAAGAGCGCAAAAAAGAGTTAAGGATATAAAAGGGTTTTATAATCATGCGGTAATTTATATCATCATAAATAGTATCCTACTGATTTTTAAAGAAAGATTTGTGGTTAGCATTTTGAGTAAAAATGCAATTGGTGATCCTGATTTTTTAAGATGGATAGATTGGAATGTTTATGGCACTCCAATAATTTGGGGAATAGGATTATTAGTACATGGAATTTGTGTTTTTAACGCAACACCAAAATTTTTAAAAAACTGGGAAGAGCGAAAAATTAAGAAATACATGCAAGAAGAAGAGTAGGTTTAAACCGAATGAAAAATTATAAAGTAATACGATAAAACAATTTACATGTCTTATAAAATGAATGTTATTATTATAGAAGATGAAAAACCATCAGCAAGAAGATTAGGTCGGTTATTGGCAGATTTAAATGTTGAGGTTTCCGTAATGTTGCATTCTGTTGAAGAGGCTATAAATTGGTTTATAAATAATGAACATCCGGATTTAATATTTCTGGATATTCAACTTTCAGACGGACTTTCATTCGAAATATTTGATGCCGTAGAAGTGAAAAGCGCCATCATTTTTACCACCGCTTTTGATGAATATGCACTTCAGGCTTTTAAGCTAAATAGTATCGATTATTTGTTGAAACCAATAGATGATGAAGAGCTGGAAACAGCAGTGAAAAAATACCAATCCTTGAAGCCTGTAAAGCAAAAATTAGCCCTTGATTTTGAGGATATAAAAAAGCTCTTGGTGAACCCTATTGAGCGTGAATATAAAAAACGATTCACGGTGAAAGTTGGTCAGCATTTAAAGATTTTGAATGCCGATGAGCTTGAATGTTTTTATAGTGAAAATAAAGGAACCTATGCGGCTACTTCAGATGGTCGAAATCACCTTTTAGAAACTACATTAGAAAACCTAGAAGAACACCTAGATCCAAAAATATTTTTTAGAGTTAGTCGTAAGTTCTATGTGAATGTAAATTATATAAAAGATATTGTGTCTTACACCAATTCTAGGCTTCAAATTAAGCTTAAGCGGTTTAATGAGCAAGAAATCATTGTGAGTAGAGAGCGAGTTAGGGACTTTAAGTTGTGGTTGGAATAAATGTAATTAAGTTGCTGAATTATAATATTTTAATTAATAAAAAAAACCACTATAAGAAAAACTTATAGTGGTTTTTTTTGGTTTTATTTTATTTATTCTACTCGATTATCATCAAATGCTGATGGTAGTAATTTAGGAATTAATTTTATGAAGATTGGAAGTAAAACAGCGCCTCCTGGAAGTATAAAAATAGCTAATGAGGGGATGCTTTTGAAGATGTCTAAGAGCTGATTTTGAACTTTTTTCTTCTCTTCTGGACTTAAATCTTTAACGGTAGATTTAGATAAAAGAGCAACTAATTCTTTACTTTCTGAAAGCTCTTTTTGAAGTCTTTTGCTATTTCTTAAAATTAGTTTATTTACAATTTTAGACATGCTGTCGTAAAATTGAACGGCCAAATTATGGTCTTTTAAATGTGGTATTTTATCCGTATTTTTTTTAAAAAACACACATACATCTTCGATAGATTTAGGAATCAATTCCGCAGCTAAACCAAGGTCTTTTCCGATACCGAAAATAAACTGAGATTCTTTATGTTCGAGCGACTGATCTTCCCAAACTGTTAGGCATGCGACATCTAAAAAATACTGGTTTTCGCACCTAGAAAATTTGTCGATTAAACGCGCTCTATAGGATCCATCAAAATTTGCTTGATCACTATCAATAAATGTTAATGATGAGGCAAAAAGTTGTGCTAGTTTTTTGTCTTTTTTATTTTTCTCTTTAGAATTTAACGCATGATATGTGATATTAATAGTAATATATTCTAGGTCTTCTGCATGCTTTTTTATATCCTCTTTCTGGTCTAAATAGGTTTTGAAAGTTAAGACATCAATAAATAAAAGCGAGTTTGTAATAATGCTATTAAAAGTTTTACTTATGACATTATCTTCTAAATAAATTCTTGAATCAATCAACTTTTCAAGTTGAGTAGAAGTTTTTTTTCCAGTAAGTACTTTATTCAAAAACGATACTTTTCCTATTCCTAATTCCGTATAAAATTCAAAGATATCTTCTAAGAATTTTGAAAATTCGGTATGATCTCTTTTCTGTCTATAGGTGAAATATAAGGCTGTAAGTAAATTTATTTTGGCCTTTTCATCTTCCGTTAATTGAATTTCTGTTGATAAGAATTCTGGAATATTAACATTAATACCATAAATGAACCCTGTACTTTTTAAGTGCTCATAGAGTTCGTCAAAGCTTTCATAAAGGCTATGATAGTCTTTTACGATATAACCAAACTTATCAATCCAACCAGACGCTGAAGGGTTCATTTATTATCTTTTTCAAAGTACAAAATTAGTCTAAAAGCGGTAAGAAAATAGAAATCGGACTTATTTAAAGTAAAACAATAAAACAATGTTAACATAATTTTAACATATAAAAACAAACCCTAGAAAAAATCTCTCGTAAGTGTTGGTGAATTAATAATCTAAAAATTAGTAACATGAAAAAAACAAAAATTTATTTAGGACTTGCTTTAGTTGCTGTGACAGGCATTATTATGGTGGCTGCCGATCATATCGATGCTCCATCATCTATGGGTACCTCTGCAGATATCGCAGATTTTTATGCTTTCGAGCCAACTACGGGTTCGGACAACACTGTATTTATTGTAGACATACAATCTAGTGTATTACCAGAATTAGCTTATGGGACATTTGATGAAAATGTACTTACTGAAATTAATATTGATACCGATGGCGATTTAGTTGAAGATTTAGTGATCCAAGCCATACCAAGAGACGGTATGATGTACTTTTTTGGTCCAGTAACACCTTCGCAAAAAGGGTTGAATAGTCAAGTTTTAGTTGATTCTCCTTTAGGGAGTGTTGAAATCTCTGGAGCAACTGCAATTAGTACAACAACGGCTAGTGGTGTAAAACTTTTCGCAGGACCAAGACAAGATGCTTTTTTCTTTGACTTTTTTCAATTTAATGCTGTGATTGGTGGTACTGCTCCTGATGGCTTCAAAGCTCCAGCGGATGCTGTAGATACTTTTGACGGTGCAAATACCATGTCAATCGTAATTGAATTACCTAATAGTATGTTAGGCGCAACAACAGCTACAAACGCATTAGGTCTTGAAGTATACAAAACTTGGGTAACCTCTAATATCAAACAATAATTAATAAAAATCTAAAAATTAAACAATATGAAACTATCAAATATATTTTACGCTTTTACGGCTATGATTGCTTTATCATTTTTAGCATCATGCAATAACGATAATGATAACGATTATGTAGATCCTATGATGCCAGATATGGACGCTGATTTTTCAGGAACCTATGCACAAGTAGATCATATGGGCCGCCCAGGTATCAACACTGTATTAAGTGCTGATGGCGACACAAAAGATTTACAAAATATTACTTTACCAGCTAATATGGCTGCTACTTTCCAAGCAGGCTTTGAAGCTAGGTTAGAGGCTTATCATGATGTGTATGCAAATATTTTAGGAGCAGATCCTGCAGCAGTAAACTATGAGGCTAATATTTTAGGTCTTACTGCCGCACAATTAACAGGATATTTAGCTGCTGATGTTTTAGAAGTAGCACCAAATTTACCAACAACATACTTTGATCCAGGTACTGATGCTGATATGGACGGAAGAATCTTAGTTCCAGACGGAGATGAAGTTGCGTTAACTGGTAGAAGAATACAAGATGATGTAATCGATGTTTCTCTTATTTTATTATTCGGAGGAATGGAAGGTGATCGTTTCAGTGGTCAAGATACTGATGGTGACGGAATGCCAAATTTACCAAGATTAACTTCTGACGGCGTTAGTATTACAGCTAGCCCAACAACTACCTTTCCTTATTTAGGGAGTCCTGAATAGGGTTACTATGAAGAGGAGAATTGGGAGGGTACTTGGTATCCTCCCATATTTTAAATACAACTTAAAAATATACCTAAAAACAACTAAAATTTCAAAACTACCACAAAAATGAAATATTTATACCTATTAATTGCGTTCTCTTTATTGCTTTCATGCAATTCAGAAGAGAATAAAAAAATTACAAATACTGCCGATTATAATCAGTTTTTAGTTTCAGAAAAACCAAAAACAACATCAAAGTATTTTGACCTTTGGAACTCTAAAATTAAACCTGATAGTATTCAATTAACAAGTTTTGGCGTAGTTGCTGGCCAGTATGAATCCTATTTTAAGGCTACTGGAGATATCGCTTATTTAAAAAAAGCAGAAACGGCATTGGAAAAAGCTGTTGAAATTGCAGCAACAGGAAAGGCAGGTTATAGAAGAGCATTAGCTAGAAATTACATCTCGCAACATAGATTTAAAGAAGCCTTAGCACTTGCACAAAATGCTCGTGAAATAGGGGGCGGTCGAACAGAAACGCAAAGTTTATTATTTGATGTGCATATGGAGCTTGGTAATTATAGTCTTGCAAAAAAGTACTTAGATAGTATTACCGATTTATCCAATTTTGGATACTTCATTCGTGCAGCAAAATGGAATGATCACAATGGTGATCTAGCAACAACCATTAATTATATGGAACAAGCTAAAATGAAAGCAGAAAAGAATAAGAATAAGACATTAATGTTATGGTCATACACCAATTTGGCTGATTACTATGGACATGCAGGTAGAATAAAAGATTCTTATGAACACTTTTTAAAATCTTTAGCTTTGGATAGTCAAAATGCCTATGCCAAAAAAGGAATTGCTTGGATTGTATTTTCTTATGAAAAGAATCCAAAAGAAGCGCTGCGAATATTAGATGCCATAACTAAAAATTATGATACCCCTGATTATTATTTGCTTAAAGCTGAGATAGCAGAATTTACAGGAGACAAAGCAGCGCAGCTTGCTAATTTTGATGAATATTTACTTCGGGTGAAAAATCCTAAATATGGCGACATGTATAATGCCTATAATATCAAATTATACTTAAATCAAATTCATCAATCTAAAAAAGCACTGGAACTCGCAAAGCGAGAGGTTGAAAACAGACCAACGCCCGCATCTTATAATTTTTTAGCCTATAGTTATTTGAAACTTGGTAATAAGGAAAAGGCTTTAACGATTGTAAAAGATCATATTGAAGGTAAAACATTTGAACCTGCTATTTTATACTGCTCGGCGGAGATTTATAAGGCAAATGGCGATTTATCAAAAATGAATACGATAAAAAAAGAGCTGTTGGGTGCCGTTTACGAATTAGGACCTAATATGAAAAGCAAAATAGATTCCCTTTAAAATTTCATATAAAACTAAGATTTTTAAATAAAACAAGGTGCGATGTTGAAATTTACGACACTTTTATTTCTGTCTCTTTTTATAAATTCTCTTGCAGGTCAAGAGGTAAAAGGAAAATTAATAAACACTCAAAATGAGCCTATAGAAGGCGCTTATATTCTGAATGTAAATTCGCAAAAACATACCCATAGTAATGAATTGGGTTTATATAAAGTTGATGGAAATACTATCGGTGATACCTTGAGAATTGGAGGCTTAGGCTATGAAAAAATAAATTTAACGCTAACGAAAAAAGATTTTGAGCAGCGAATCACTTTACAACTAAATGAGCAAGCTTTTGACTTAGATGAAGTTGTTATTAGGCCAAATCTTAATGGGTTGAATGTTGTTTCTGATATAGATTTGAAAACAGCACCAGTTAAATCAACACAAGAATTGCTGCAGAAAGTACCCGGCCTAATTATTGGTCAGCATGCTGGTGGAGGTAAAGCAGAGCAATTATTTTTGAGAGGTTTTGATATTGATCACGGTACAGATGTCGCTATTTCTGTAGATGGAATGCCTGTAAATATGGTTTCACATGCGCACGGCCAAGGGTATGCTGATCTTCACTTTGTTATTCCTGAAACACTGGATAATATTGACTTTGGAAAGGGGCCCTATTATGCAAGCAAAGGTAATTTTGGTACCGCAGCATATGTTGATTTTAAAACTAAAGATAAGTTAGCTAATAGTTTGATACGCTTTGAATATGGTGATTTTGGTTGGAACAAAACTTTAGGAATGTTCAATTTATTAGATTCAGAATTTAGTAAGGGGTATATCGCTGCAGAATTAACACAATTTGACGGGGCTTTTGAATCTCCTCAGAATTTTTCCAGGGTAAATATTTTTGGAAAATATACGACAAGGTTCAAAGATGCAAGCAAAATTTCTTTAACCGCATCACATTTTACAAGTACGTGGAATGCTTCAGGGCAAATACCACAAAGGAGTGTCGATAATGGAAGCATTTCTAGATTTGGAGCTATAGATGATACCGAAGGTGGTGCCACAGAGCGTACCAATCTAAATGCTGAGTTACTAAAAATTATAGATGAGAATACTTTTGTAAAATCGAATGTTTTTTACTCAAATTACAATTTTTTACTTTTTTCAAATTTCACTTTCTTCTTAGAAGATCCAACTAATGGAGATCAGATAAAACAAAATGAAGAGCGAAATATATTTGGATTTAATTCTGAGTTGAATAAAAATTTATCTTGGAATGAAGCAGACGTAATCATAAAAGCTGGTGCAGGTTTTAGAACAGATAATGTTAATGATATAGGACTTTCACACACACTGAATCGTCAGGAAGTATTAGAAAACATACAATTGGGGGCTATTAAAGAGACCAATACTTTTGCTTATGTTAGTGTTGATTATAAGAAGAATAAATGGACTTTAATTCCAGGATTAAGAATTGATAATTTTAACTTTAGTTATGTAGACGATTTACAGACTGCATATACAAATGAAACAGAAAGTAAAACAGTAGTTTCTCCCAAAATGAATGTACTGTATAGTAGTAACCAAGATTTACAATTTTTTTTTAAATCAGGAATCGGTTTTCATTCTAATGATACACGGGTGGTGGTTGCACAAAACGGAAAAGATATTTTGCCAGTTGCCTATGGCGCAGATTTAGGAACCCTATGGAGGCCATTACCAAAAGTGTTTCTTAATGTTGCAGCCTGGTATCTTTATTTAGAACAAGAGTTTGTTTATGTAGGTGACGCAGGTATTGTAGAGCCTAGTGGAATAACCCAACGCTTAGGATTAGATTTTGGGATACGCTATCAAATAAATGATTGGTTGTTTTTTAATACAGATGCGACCTATACAAAGGCTAGAAGTTTAGAAGAAAGTAACGGCTTTGATTATATTCCATTAGCTCCTGACTTCACAATGGTTGGTGGCTTAAGTATACTTAATCTAGGAAGGTTTTCTGGGGGTTTAAAATACAGATTTATTGATGACAGACCTGCAAACGAAGATAATTCAATTACTGCTAAAGGCTATTTTGTAACTGATATTAACGCTAACTATAAACTTTCGAAAAATTTAAATGCTGGGTTATCCATCGAAAACTTGTTCGATACAGAATGGAATGAAACACAATTTGCAACTACCTCTAGATTGCAAAATGAAATAGCAGCAGTAGAAGAAATTCACTTTACACCAGGGACACCCTTTTTTATAAAAAGTAATTTAACATTTACTTTTTAAGTCCGTACAAAAAAGAAGCAAGTGGTTGTTTTTTTGTTTTTAGGTTGAAGCACCGTAGTATAGTACTACGGTGCTTTTTTTAGTTTAAGTGTTGGATAAATTAGATTAACGGTAAAACCCTTTTAATATCAATTCCGTAAGTATGAAAGAGAAGGGCAGAGATGATGTGTCAGACCTTCGTAATATTAAATCTAAATCTTACACTTATGGAATATTATTTATTAGCACTTTGGTTTTATTTTATGCTGCATGTAACTGTTAAAATATACACAGCTCAAACCCTTTTAAATCAAGAAATTAAAAAAGGAAATCCCTACATATTATCAGATGAAAATCGTAAATAAACTGCCTTTTTCCGACCAAATCTTTTAAACTCCTAGTTCCCATTAGGAGTTTTTTTTTCACAAATTTGAAATTAAAAGCAGGCGTAAGCGTTTAAGAGTAAATATTTATTTCATAACATTAAGTATTTCATTAAAAACAATTAATATTTGCAAAGCAAACTACAGCGCTAAGTTGAAAGGCTTATCAATAAAATAGTTTTCAAGCTTCGAAAATGAGTGTAAAAAACATATTTTTTCTAATTATTTTTGTTTTGTGCGGTAGTATTTATGCACAACAAACACCTCAAGATTCAACTAAAAATTTAAATATTACTGCTTTTCCTATCGCATTTTATACGCCAGAAACAGATTTTGGTTTTGGCGGATTGAGCGTAGCTACTTTTTGGCTTAAAGACGAATTACGCACGACGAGACCCTCTTCGTTACAACTTGGAATAAGTTATACAACCAAAAAGCAATTTTTAGGATATTTTCCTTTTGAATTGTATGCTGATGATGAAAAATGGAGACTAGTGGGGGAATTGGGATTTTACAAATATGTATATAATTATTTTGGTCAAGGTATCGATTCTTCCAAAGAGGCTGTCGAAACTTTTGATGTAAGCTTTCCTCGAGTGCGACTTTCTCTTTTAAGAGAGGTGTATTCCAACTTTTCTGTTGGTTTGAGCTATGAATTAGATGATTTTAAAAACTTGAAAAGTGTGGAAGGCGGAATTTTAGAAACCTCCGATGTCATTGGAAAAACTGGTGGTGCTGTTTCAAATATCGGAATTCTTGCTTTTTATGATACACGGGATAATATCTTTTATCCAACAAAGGGGTTTTTCATTCAGGCTAGTTATTATGTGTCATCAGAATTTTTAGGCTCTTCATTTCACTATTCCAAATATCAGTTGGATAATAGGTATTACCAGAAAGTAGGAAAAAAGCAAGTGGTAGCAACAAATTTGTTTTTTGGTAGTGGCACCAATGGAATGCCTATTTTAGATCAGTTTTTTATTGGAGGAAAACGGACAAGAGGATTTAGTCCACGGCGTTATCAAGATAATACAGAATTAAGTTTTGTAATGGAATATCGCTTTCCAATAGTAGGCAGGATTGGAGGAGTAGCCTTTGGAGCTACCGCTACGGTTACACCAACGCTAGAAGAAGTATTTTCTTCCCCGTATAAAAATTCTGGAGGTATAGGTCTACGATATATTATTAATAAAAGAGATGGTGTTCGGATTCGTGCGGATTATGGTTTCTCAAAAGAGGGTGGTAATTTCAGTTTTACTATTAAAGAAGCTTTTTAATTACTTATCGCTTCAGGATTACATATATTTTCGAATTAAAACGGGTAGTAAAAGTAAATCCAATAGTAATGCAGCCATTAATGTAGCACTGATTAAAAGGCCTATTGTTACGCTTGGGTTGTGCACAGAAAAGAGTAAGACCATAAAACCGAAAAATAAAATTAAAGTGGTAATAATTAAGGCTCGGCCCGTTTCAAGAAATGTGGTTAAAAGGGCTTCTTCAAGTGTTAATCCTTTTGAAATTGATAGTTTAAATTTACCTAAAAAATGGATAGTATCATCTACTGCAATACCAAAAACTATCGCAAAAACTATAGTTGTAGGAGCATCTAATGGAATTTCTAAAAAACCAAGTAAAGCGCCGGCAAACAGTAATGGTAGTAAATTAGGGATTAATGAGATGAGTACTAATTTTATATTTTTATAAAGAATAGCCATTATAATTCCTACCAAAAGTAGCCCCATTAATAAACCCTGTAATAAGCTAAATTGCACATAAGCGGCATTTTTATCCATAAGTAACCCTTTACCGGTTAACCTAAAGGCTACGATACTCGTATCAACTTGGGTACTTATAAAGGCATTAAGATTTTCATATGTGCGCTTTAAACTATCTGTGCCAATATCTAGAACTTTAGCTATGATTCTAGATTTGGTTTTTGTGCTATCCATAAATTTAAGTAATTGTTTTCTCGCGTAGCTATTTGCGTCCTTTTTATAGCCTTCGAATATTTTCTTGTCTTCTGGTAAAGTAAAATAGTTGGACTTGTTTAAATGGTTAGCTTTATGAAAGGTTTTGTAAATTACATTTATGGATTGTATGTTTTGAATGTCAGGTGTAATTTCTAATTTTTGAGTAACTTTTTCGATCTCTTTTACAATTTCAAAATCTGTTATTTTGTAATTATCTTTGGCGGTAACGGCGAGTTCCAATGATCTGAAACCTGAATAATTTGTTTGAAAAAAATCAAAATCTTCAGCGATTGTACTATGGTCAGGAAGGCTAGTTTTAAATTTGTAGTTCGTATTTATTAAACTGATACCCCAAACGGATACTGCAGTAAATACCAGGCATATACTACTGATGGTTTTTGGTTTCGTTAAGGTTAATCTGTTGATTTTTAAAAGGTTGTTTTGCCAAAATAAAGAACTCGTTCTTTTTGGTAAGAGTGTCTCTTTTTTAACCAATAAGACTAGAGAACTGGTAAAAAAAACGACCGTAATATAGGCCACAAGAACACCAATGGCAGAATTAATTCCAAAATCTCGTATTCCAACTAGTTTAGAGAATAAAAGTGATAAAAAACCGATAGCTGTTGTTAATGAAGTTAATAATGTAGAAAGGCCAACCTCTTTTAAGGTATTTACTATGGCTGTGTTTTCTTCTTCTCCAATTTTTATTTTTTCTAAAAAATTGTCTAGAATATGTATGACGTCGGATGTACCCACAATAAGCATGAGAATAGGGTAGAAGGCGGCAAGAATACTTAGTTCTTTACCGAGTAGGGAGAGTACTCCTAAAAAAATAAGGAGGGAGATGAAAATAGACAATAAGGTAATTCCCACAATAACCCTACGTTTATAGATGATAAAAAGTACAATCAGCACTAACACTAAAGAGATAATCGAAGTTACAATGAGCTCTCTTTTCTGCATTTGTACTAACGCTTCAAAGAAAAAGCTTCTGCCCATGAGATGGTATTCTTTAAGCTCATGTTTGTCTAATAACGCTCTAGTTTTTGAAAGTAACGTAATAGACTGGTTGTAATCTAAATTATCATCTGTTTCAAGAAATAACACTAAAGATGTTGCTTTTTGATCAATAAAAGAATCAAGAAATAATTGGTCGGCTTTAATCTTATTCCAATCTGCCGTATATTGGTTTTCATTTTCCCAATGTAGTACAGGTAATTTTGTGTAACCAAATGATGTTTTTAAGGGATACGATAATGTTGTTAGAGAATTAGCTTGGTTGACAAAAGGTAATTCTTTTGCTTCTAAAGAAAGCGCATTAATTTTTTCTAAAAATGTTTTGTCAAAAACAGACGGATTGTTTTCTATGGCAATAAGCAAAAAGTTATCATCCGTAGAAAAATCTTTAATAAATTCTTCGTAAAAAATTAAATCATCGTCACCTGTTGGGAAAAACTGACTAAAATCAAATGAAAATTTTAGATTGGTAATTAAAAAAGCTGAGGTCATAGCCAAAAGCAAAAACCCCAGTAGTATTAGTTTATGATAAGCCAGTATTTTTTGCATAAAAACTTAGGACGATAATCAGTGCAACCTAAGAAAATATTTGCACAAAATAGGGGATAAGTTTAATTATAAGTTTGTCCAATTATCAAGGTCTAATGTCCAGTCATAATTTTTGTAACTCAGCGTAATGTCTTTTGTAGTTGGGATTAAACCATGTTGATTTAGAATTTTTTTCACACCTTTTTTACAGCCAAAATCACCTCTGAACCAGTTGAATAATGAAGTTACCTTAACTTGTTTATCAGCTGCATTATAGGTTGTTGTACCCTTTAAATAATTTTCAGTTCCTTTCTTAAATTGCAGATCTAATTTTTCAGCAGAATAAATGGCTACTGGAGGACAATCTTTAGCACCACAGTTTAGTGCAAAATGAATTCTGTAATCTCTTTTATCGACCCTTAGTTTACGCTCAAATTTATTAGGAAACCACTTTCTAATAAGTCCAAGACCCAATGGCCATTGCGATTTTCTTATGATACCGTGTTCAATCTTAGCAAATGATAGGCTTTCACCGGCTATTGGAATTTGTTCTTTGTTAAAGAAAACACTTCTATCGCTATATAATTCAGGATTTTTAGCTAGAATTACTTGAATATAGGCATTATAAATATTTACCCAAAAGGCTAATTTTTGTTCATCAGTTTTTAATCCCTTTTCAAGGGCTTCAAGTGTGGTATTAGCAAGTTGATCACGAATTTCTTTTGTTTCTTTACCTTCTTTTATCTGGGTTAAGAAATTTTCTGATAGTTTGTTGAAATTTAAATTATTTGATTGTACTTGCTGTCCTTGAAAAGGAAATGAAATAAAAAATGCAAATAATGATAGTAGTATTAATTTGTATGATATTGTATTCATATTTTCTAATTTAGAATCGTATATTGTTATCTACGTTGTTTTATAGGTATAGGTTTGTTCGAAAATAGGAATAACCCTTTCTTTTAAAATTACATTAATTATTTAAATTAAAATTAACTGTATTAAATAATTTATAGCTCTGTCCGATTCAATGCAGGCGAACTTTCTATGATATCTATTATAATTCCAGCACACAACGAAAAAGAAAATCTTAAAGAATTAATTCCCTATTTAGAAGGGTTAATTACTCCTGTTAATTGTGAAATCATCATAGCATTATCATCAACAAATTCTGATAGAACGCTTATCGCATCTGAAAAAAGCACCACCACCTATAATGTATGCTCAAAAAGTGGAAGAGCGCTGCAAATGAACTATGGTGCAGAAATAGCAAAAGGAGATATTTTTGTTTTTTTACATGCTGATGTAAAACCTCCCGTTTCTTTTATAAAAGATATTCTTCAAACTATTGACGCTGGGAATGATGCTGGTTTTTTCTCATACCGTTTTGATAAGCGTAATTTTCTTTTAGATATCAATGCCTCTTTTACCTCCAAAGATGGAATTTTTACGGGTGGAGGTGATCAATGTTTGTTTATAAAAAAAGAAGTTTTTCAAAGACTTGGAAGATTTGATGCTGCGCAAGTGATTATGGAAGATTTTGAATTTTTCAGTAGAATGAAAAAGAATAAAGTAAAGTATAAGATTGTAAAAAATGACCTAATAGTTTCTGCAAGAAAATATGAAAACAATTCGTATCTTAAAGTTAATCTTTCCAACCTATTATTGGTTACTTTATTCAATTTTGGTTACCCTGCACAGAAATTAAAAATGCTACATAACAAGTTGCTTAAAATGCCTTATACTATTAAATCCCATTAGATTTTATGAGTAAAATTATTAATGGGATTCAGCAAATTGGGATAGGAGTATGTGATGTCAAAATTGTTTTTAATTGGTACCGGCAGTATTTGGGCTTTGATATTTTAGTTTTTAAAGATGAAGCTGCAGCAAATTTAATGACACAGTACACCGATAAAATTACCTATAATCGATATGCATTATTAGCTTTAAATATGTTAGGAGGTGGTGGTCTTGAAATTTGGCAGTTTAAAGACAGAATTCCAGAATTACCCAAAGACCAAGTTTTATTGGGTGATTTAGGAATTAATGTAATGAAACTCCGATGTAAAGAAGTGCCGGATTCCTATGCTATTTTGAAAGCATTAGATATACCCTTTCAAGGTAAAATTAAAAAAGATAAGGCTTCTTCATCGTCACACTTTTTTTTTGCTGACCCATGGAATAATATGGTACAGCTTGTTCATGACAGTTACGAATTCACAACAACTAAATCTGCATCGGGTGGAGTAATAGGTGCAATTATAGGGGTATCTGATATGGATGTTTCGCTGTTATTTTATCAGCACCTTTTAGGCTATGATATACTAGATGCGGATAGGATTGGTGTATTTGATGATTTTGATATTTTGCCAGGAGGAAAAAATTCTTTTCGAAGAGTGCTGTTAAAGCATAGTGAAAGACAAGTTGGTGGTTTTGGGGAGTTATTGGGACCAACAGTAATTGAGCTAATTCAAGTTTTGGATCGTGAACCAACTAAAATTTATAAAAATAGGCTATGGGGAGATATCGGTTTTATTCATTTATGTTTTGATATAAATGGAATGAAAGCACTTAGAAATGAAGCGAAAAGGCTTAAGTTTCCTTTCACCGTTGATAGCTCCGATAGTTTTGATATGGGAGATGCTGCAGGTCATTTTAGTTATGTAGAAGATCCTGATGGTACCTTAATAGAGTTTGTTGAAACCCATAAAGTACCTATTCTTAAGAAATTGGGACTCTATATAAATTTAAAAAAAAGAAATCCGCTTAAACCGTTGCCTAAATGGCTAGTTAAAGCCATGAAAATACATCGGGTTAAACGGAATCTCTAAATAGTACTTTTCTTTAAGAAGAAACGGCTCCTAAAGTATAAAGCTGTTCTAAGTTTGGAGAAGCACTTCCACCTGCAGGTTCTAAGGTAATTCCGAAAGCTTCAGACTCATTAGGGTTTGCTAAAGCAAATACTTTATTATCGTCAGCAATAAAATCTTCTAATAACCCCATACTTGTTGGTGTAAGCGGATCTAGTTTTAATGACCAGACTTGATAAACCATTCCATCTGGAGGCTCAGGTAGTCCTTGGGCATCAATAAAAACTTTTTGCTCTCTCTTATTCCAATAGGCTTTTGCATAAGAAGTTGGATCAGCCGCCTGACCACCTAAGGCTACAACTTGAATATCTTTATCCCTTATCGTTGTTAATAATTCTTGAGATTTTTCTAAAGAAGTTTTGGCTGCATCAATTTGTTCTTCTAAAACGTTATTGGTCTGTGATGCCATGTCAATTTCTGATTTCAGGGTGTTATTTTCAGAATACATCCATACTAAACCAGCTGCTAAAATAAAAGAAGCTGCCCAACCCATATACGATGACCAGTTAGATTTTTCTTTCGGAAGCTGAATAACTTTCGTATCTGCTATACCTATTCTGTTTTGTATATCTGTAAAACCCTTATTTGGCATACGTTTAGGAGCCGCTGCCCTAGAAAGCGCTAAAATTGATGCCTCAATCGCTTCAATCTCTTTCTTGATTTCAGGTTCTTTTTTTGCGTGAGCATCCACTTCTAAGTTTTCCTTCTCAGAAAGTAAGCCCGCTACATATAGCTCTAAAATTCCCGATGCTATGTATTTTTCTATATCCATTCTATATTGCTATATTACCCCTAATTTGTGAAATACAACTTCTGTTTCTCGTCTTTACCGTTCCAATAGGTATCGCCAATTCTTCCGCTGCCTCTTTTTGAGTATATCCTTTAAAATATAAGAGATCTATTATCTGAACACACTTTTCTTTAAGGTTCGTCAATAAACTTTTTATACCTATAGAATCTACTTGAGAATTAAGGTCATTATTATCTTCAAGGATATTTACGAAAAAATCAGAGGATAGGTTTTGTTTGCTATTTTTGTGGGATTTTGAACGCACTTCATCGATAGCAGCATTTCTTGCAATATTCAATATCCAAGTAAAGAAGCGCCCTTTAGAAGCATTATAACTATCTGAGTTCTTCCACACCTTAACAAAAACATCTTGACATATTTCCTGTGCAATATCGGTGTTCTTTACAATAGTATTTATGACTCCACATATGTTATCCGAATACATATCGTAAAGCTTTTCAAAAGCCTTATCGTCTTTGTTTCGAAATTTTTCTACTAATATTTCTAATTCCATTAATTTTTTTTACAAATGAAAGATAATTAAAAAAGCTGCATTTTAGCAGCTTTTTATAAAATCTTAATTTAAATTTTATTCAATGATGCCAGCACAACTTACCCTCGCACCTGCATCACCACTTGGTTGTGATGTAAAATCGTCAACACCTTGATGTACTATAACACCTTTACCTATGATATTCATAGTGTCATCTTCACACCCAATACACCATTCATCTGTACTGAATTCAACTTTAGCGTTACCATCAGCATCTGCCATAAAATTGCCAATATCTCCTCTGTGGTAACCTGTTTCAGCACCCCATTCTCCATGAGGTTTAAAAGTAGGATTCCAATGACCACCAGCAGATTTACCATCAGCAGAGGTGCAATCAGCAGTTTCATGAATGTGAATAGCATGCTCTCCTTCTGTTAAACCCGATAGTGTTGCAACCATCATTACTTCCCCGTCTTTCTCAGTAAAAGTAACCTCACCTTTTACGTTGCTATCACTCTTTGGTGCTAATGCTATGCTTATGGTTTTTTCTTCCATTGTTTCTGGCATATCGTTCATGGTAGCTTCAACTTCTTCAGTAGCTTCTTTAGTTTCTTTTTTTACTTCTTTACAGCTGTAAGAAAGACCAACAAGTACTATAGATAAAGCGAATAGTGTCTTTTTCATTTTATGTGTTTTTAAATTCAAACTAAAGTACATTTTAAACAACTCGACAATGATCTTAATTAAGATTTATATTGACGCAATCAAATTTAAAAAGAAGCAGCAACCTAATAACGTTTACTTCTTTTTAAATAGTACTTCACCTTTTATAGCAACTTCATCCCAAGTTTTACTAACACCATCTGGACCCGTATGTAATACCTCACAAACCTTGTTCAATGAGGCTAAGGCCTCTGTTGCATTCCATTTTTTTAAATCCATTACCCCTGTAAAAGTATAGCTGTCTTCAGTATTCATTTCTGTTTCTAATGGAATGTTTGCTGTTTCTCCGTTTAAAGTAACATCTAAAGAACATTTGTTGCCATCTACTATGAAAGTTCCTGAAATTAATTCTGGATTTTTCATTACATCAAAAAAGAATTCTGTGATTTTTGGATCTCTTGTTCCCGTTGGATCATTAGTAAATAGACTGCTAACAGGAATACTAAATTCGGTACCATTAATTGCCTGTAATGCCGTTTCTCCAGAATTAGATTTTGTGATGTTAATAGTTTTGAATGTGCCACCAACAGGTTTTTTTTCTGTTGTTTTATAGGCAGTGAAGCTTACTTTAGTAGAGTCAGTTACCAAAGAAAATAGTTCTTTAACGTTTTCTGTGCTATTGGTAACTTCATCATTCATTTTATCTTTCTTCGTTTCTTTACAACTGTAAGAAAGTGAAGCTACTGCGATTGATAAAACTAATAGTGTCTTTTTCATTTTATTAAAAATTAATTTGTTACTATAAAATTACGCTTATTTTTAGCTAGATTCTAAAGGAAATCGATTTCATTGTACTACTATTTTTTCTTTCTTAAATCTAGATTAAAAAATAGACCTACTTGTATTCTGTCAAAATTAGAATTGGTAAAATGATTTTTTAAATAACCAGTTTGCAGGCTAAGGTTCTCAGTTACATGCACACCCAAAGCAGCATACAATCGGTTTTGGCCAAAAGCTTCATTTTGTAAGTTGATAAAAATTTCATCATAAAAATTCAAAAAGAAAATATCAGTTAAAGGCAAAGTTACCTGTAAGCGGTAGCGTGCTCTATGTTGGGTATCTGTTTGATTTAAGTACTCCATAAAACGTTGCTCCAACCTGTATCGATGCTCAAATAAGAATTCACCTACCTTATTTTTTAGAATAAACTGTTCATAAATTCTATTCTCTTTACTTCTCTCTTCATCGAGTAGTTCTTCAAAAGTACCATCTGTTGAAATATAGCCATAACCTATGGTTGCAATTGCATTTGGATTTATATGGTAGTTTAATCCAGTACGTAATAGCATTTGATTAAAATTACTTGCTGTTTCATAATATCTAAACTGCGCCTCCGTATGGATACTTAATTTTTCTGAAATTTTATTCATACCAAAATACATATACCAAGCACCCCATTTATCCTCTCCAGTTTCTTGGGCATTACTAATGGTTAGTACACTAAACGCAAGTAAAAAAGCAATTCTTTTCATTTAATTTATTTTAATTGTTTTAATTTCCTTAAAAGGAGAATTATCTAAATTCTCTATTGCCAAGCGATACGTTTTCCAATCACTATCAAAAAAAGTATTCGTTTTATCTAAAGCTTGTTTAAGTTCTTCTTCAGCAAATTGAATTAAGTTTTTTTCTGTTGTTGTAACACCTGTTTTTCTTGTGCCTACATAATAACTAGCATCGCCAATACGTTGCATAACTGTTATTTCAGGGTTTCTAGTAATACCTTGTCGTTTGTCTTCTTTACCAAGATATATAGCAATCATTTCTTCAATTTTTTTAGCAATATCAGTAGATGCCTTTATCTCTTTTGTATACTTTTCTTTATCTAACTCCTTTAGCTCTTTCTGATATTTTTCAGCTACATTTTTACTTTCTACTAACTGTTTAACTGCATCAGCCGCAGCTTGAGTTAATTTTTCTAGTTTTTTGGAGTAATCATAAACTTCATTAGTAGAAGCTGTAGATACGTTTAATCTGGGGTCAGATTTTACTTCAAGAGTGGTTTCACTACTACTAGTGCCATATAGCATTTTTATAGTATAGGTGCCAGGTTTTACGTCAATACCACCAGCTTCATTTTTTCTTTTACTGATTTTTCTTGAAGGTCTGTCGGGTCCTTTTTCATCCATTCTCCAATACACCCGATGAAAACCAGCTTTTTCTGGAGTCTTATATTTTAAAGTTCTAATTAATGTAGTTCCATCATAAATATCAAACTGAATAGAATCCTTTTTTTGAACCCCTGTTAGTTTTTCTTTTTCAGGTGTAGCCTCTTGAGTTTCTTCTTGTTCATCTGAAGTATTCACATCCTCATCACTTTCATCAACTTTGTCTTTTGTATCAGAAGGTTTGGCAGCATCTTTCTTTTTACCCTCTTTTAAGAAATACGTAATCATTGCGCCTGATTTTTTATTTTCTCCGTTAAACATAGCGTCAGCTCCAAACCTACTACCAGATGCTTGTTGATATGCAGCTTGATAAGCCGTTGGTGGCGTAAACAATTTAGCTTCTTTCTGGAGAATTGTAAAATCTTGGGCTAATGCTCTTAAAGGGCGAATATCATCTAAAATCCAAGCTGCTCTACCAAAGGTTCCAATTACTAAATCTTGTTCTCTTGGGTGAATAACTAAATCTTTTGTAGAAACAGTCGGGAAACCTTCTGTCCATTTTTGCCATTTTACTCCAGCATTGAACGAAATATACAAGCCATCATCAGTTCCTAAAAATAACAAATTCGGGTTTTCTATATCTTCAATAATTGATAAGACATAGCTTTTTACATCGGTACCATCAACAATACGCTCCCATGTTTTACCATAGTTTTTAGTGCGATAGGCGTATGGGGTATAGTTAAATCTGCGATAGTCATTTGCTATTAAAAGAGCTTCTCCTTTATTCTTGTTAGATGCTTTAATCTGAGGAATCCAACTTCCTTTGGGCAATCCCTTAATATTTGGGGTTACTTCTGTCCAGATATCTCCACCATTTTGGGTGATATGTACCCGACCATCATCAGTACCCACCCAAAGCATATTTTTCTCTAAGGTTGAAGGTTCAATAACTAAAATGGTACAATGGTTTTCAGCACCAGTAGCATCCATTGTTAAACCACCACTTTCACTTTGTTTTTGTTTTTCAGGATCATTGGTAGATAAATCAGAAGAAATTACAGTCCATGTTAGGCCTTTGTCTGTACTTTTATGAACAAACTGACTTCCGAAATACACGGTACTATTATCAAAAGGATCTTGGCCAATTCCAGAATTCCAGTTGAAACGTAATTTTGTTTTTGCATCTGGTGGAGTAGGCCTTACGATATAATTATCGCCTGTAATATGATCATATCGCGATACAAAACCTTGCTGACTCATGGCATAACCATATCTTGAGTCATCTAGATCCGGGACAACATCAAACCCATCACCAAAAGCAATTTCTTGCCAATAGCTATTTCGTATGCCCTGTGCTCTCCATACATAAGCAGGTCCTCTCCAAGAGCCATTATCTTGCATACCACCGTACACATTATATGGGAACTCATTATCTGTTGCGATATGATAAAATTGAGCAACAGGAATGTTACCGATAAAACGCCATGATTTACCCCCGTCTTTGGTGATATTCATACCTCCATCATTACCATCCATCATAAACTGACCGTTTTTTGGATGAATCCACCAGGCATGATGATCAGGGTGAACACCATTGTCAACACCATAAGCAGGCATCAATTGGGTAAAGCTCTTACCACCATCTTCAGATACATTTATATACGTGAAAACAGAATAAATACGATTCTCGTTTTGAGGGTCAACATAAATTTCAGAATAGTAGAAAGGACGATTACCTATATCATCTTTATCGTTAATTTTCTTCCACTTAAAGCCGCCATCTTCTGATTTGTACAGTGCATTCTTTTTAGCTTCAATTAAAGCATATACAATATTTGGTTTTCCTGGAGCAATGGCCACACCTATTCGTCCAAGTTCTCCTGCAGGGAGACCATCTTCTTCCGCTAGTTTTTTCCAATTTTTACCGCCATCATGTGTCATATATAGACCACTACCTTCGCCACCAGATTTAAAAAACCAAGGGTCTCTTTTATGTTCCCACATAGCTGCAATAAGCTTATTTGGGTTGGTCGGATCCATTACTAAATCTGCAATACCACTTTTGTTATTGGTAAATAGAATTTTCGACCAAGTTTCACCACCATCTGTAGTTTTAAAAACACCACGTTCAGGGTGTTCACCCCATGGAGAACCAATAGCTCCCACATAAACAATATTTGGATTTGTCGGATCGATTACAATGCGATGTATATGGCGTGTATTTTCTAACCCCATAGCTTTCCAGCTTTTCCCGCCGTCTAAAGATTTGAAAACTCCATAGCCACCATTAAGGCTATTTCTGGGATTACCTTCGCCAGTACCCACCCATAAAACAGAAGGATTACTTTGTTGAATGGCTACTGCTCCAACAGATGCGGTAACTTCTTTATCAAAAATAGGATCCCATTTAATACCACCAGAAGTAGATTTCCAAAGACCTCCAGAGGCCGTACCTACATACATGATATCGGGATTGGCATGTACAGCATCAATAGCCGTAACACGGCCACTCATTCCACCAGGGCCAATATTTCTGGGTTTTAAATCTTGGACTAGGTCCATGTTGAAATCTTGTGCAAAAACAGAAATTGATGCAAATAGCATCAATACAGAAAGTAGTTTTGTCATTCGTTTTAAATTGAGGTTAATTAGTCGGTTTAAATATACCAAAATCTAAAACGAGATTTCTTAAAAGGATGTTAAGGAAATATTCAAAATCAGGATAATCGCATATGGAAAGAAGAGGAATTTGAAGTTGATTATTTCTTTATAAAAATCCCAAATAGTTCATTCCCTGTTCGTTCAGCAATTGAATTGTATGATTTTTCAAAGGTTTTGATGTAAAAATAGGGAGATAGGTGATTTTTATAAGCTTCTATATTTCCGCCGAATGGGCGTTTTTCCATATCTCCCGTCAAGGGAATGGAAAACCATAAACCAACCAATTTCCCGCTTTCCTTTAGAAGACTTGCCATATGTTTGGCATAAGCATTTCGGTTTTCATCTGTGGGAACAAAAGAGCAAAAAAAGGTCTGTTCAATAATTAAATCATAATTTCCTTTATGTTCAAAAAAGTTACCGTGTAGTAATTGAGCTTCTGGAAAATCGGGATTTCTTTTTTTAAATTCTTGCAATGGGATTTCTGAAATATCTAGGATATAAATATTTTTGAATCCGTTATTGTATAAATACTCCGCTTCATAAGCATTACCGGCTCCTGGAATAAGTATGCGAATGTTTTTATCCGTAAGCTGATCAATATATGTTTTGATTGGAGTGGAGGGCTGGCCAATATCCCAACCTGTATTTAGTTCTCTGTAGCGTGCGGACCAATATATTTCTTCTTTTTCAGACTCCATTTTCTGACCTATTTATGTACTTACGTATGCCAATAAAAATAAATATAAAAATAGAGAAACCTATAAAAAATGGAATTATATAATCTTTCAGATTTAAGACAAGCATTAGTGCAATAATCAACAATTGAAATCCAAGACCAAAAATAGATACTGCCGTCATTAACCAATTAGGAAGACTTTTACTTTTAATAGCATCTTGATCCATCGTATAAATAATTTTATCAAAAGCACCATAAAGTATTTTGTAAATAGAGAATAAAATATTCACGTTGCGCTGTTTTTCACCGTCCATTGCAATTGGAGTTGTATTTTCAAAAACACGGCTTGTAGTATCGCCATTGTATTTATTTCGTAAAATTACATAGTAATAATTGTAAAGTGTACCCTGTAATTGTAAGCCAATAAATGCAAGTAATGTGTATACAATTGATTCTTCTGTTACATGCCAAATAGTAAACAATAAGAGGAAATTAAGGATAATATCAGAAACAGAATCTAAATATCTACCGGTATAGGAAGGGGTTTCTTTAATACGTGCGAGTTCACCATCTGCAGCATCCAAAACAGATTTTAAAATTAAAAAAAATGCGGTAGCCCAATAATATTGATGTAAAATACAAATAATAGCAATTAAACCTGATACGATAAACCCAATGGTTATATGTATTGGAGTAAAAGAAGAGTTTTTGAGGGATTGCGCTATAATTCTTGCAAATGGTCTACCATAATCTGATAGATCCAAGAATTGCCTTTCTTGGGGTAATTTAGACATTGTGTGTGCCATTTTTAGGAGAAAAACTAATAACGGAAACACGCTAGCTTAGTCCACTTCTACAAATGTTTAATACAAAGATAAGTTTAAATTAACAAATAGGTAAAATTGTAGTTCTACTGAATGAGCAATTTAATTTCTCAAAACAAGAATTAAAAAGCTATTTTTTTAATGCCAGTTTTCCACCAAGCCACGCCATTGGTATGTATACACCAACACTATCTAGAACAGCAAACCAAGTTGGTGAAGGAAGCATAAAAATATTTGTTATACCTCCAAGTAAGAAAAAAATTCCGATGGCTATAGCAAATTTCATTTTATGAGTTACGGCAATTTGAGCGGTAATAAAGGAACCAGCCAGTGTGCCTAAGGCATGTGCTAAAAAGGGCATTATAAAATGACGTGGTTCAAATAAGTGTAAAGCAGCTTTCAAACCTTCCATGGTAGTAACATCAGCACCTTCTGGTGGTGATATAATAGAACCACTTATCATAATAATTCCCATATTTACTACACTGCCAATAAGTAGGCCGATTATCACTGCTACAACGTTTCTAAGAATAGGATTCAGAAATAATTTTTTAGAGGAGTTTAGTGAACATGAAAGATACTAAATACTTTAAAAATATGATGTATCTTTTCTAATAGGCTTGGGCATTTTCAGAGACACTTAAGCCAACGATTCTTATTTCATTAATTGAATGACTGCCTAAATGCTAAGGGAGAGAGATTGGTTTTTGTTTTAAACAATCTACTGAAAGATTGCGAATGTTCAAAACCAAGTTGATAGGCTATTTCACTTACTGAGATAGTTGTTGTAGCGAGTTTTTCCTTGGCTTTTTCAATCAATTTTTCGTGAATATGTTGTTGGGTGTTTTGGCCCGTAAGCACCTTTAACATTGTGCTCATGTAATTAGGAGATATATGTAATTCTTGTGCAATATAGTGTACGGTTGGCAAGCCTTTATCTATCAAATCTGTTGCGTTAAAATAAGCTGTTAAAAGTTTTTCTAATTGGGTTAATAGTTGGTGATTAGTTCTTTTTCGAGTAATAAATTGACGTTGATAAAAACGTTCAGCATAATTGAGTAACACCTCGATTTGAGCAATGATTATGTTCTGACTAAATTTATCGATAGAAGATTGATATTCTCGATGAACATTTTGCAGTATATTGATAATTATAATCTCTTCTTTTTCTGATAAGAATAGCGCTTCATTTACTGAGTAGCCAAAAAAATCGTAGTTCTTTATATTTTTGGCTAATGAGGTGTTCCACAGAAAATCTGGGTGAATGCACAAAAGCCAACCCGAAGGTTTTGGATTTTGTTGTGTAACCTCAAAGCGAATAAGCTGTTTTGGAGCAACAAAAGATAACAAACCTTCATCAAAATCGTACTGGTGCTGACCGTAAAATAACTTCCCTTGTATATTTCTTTTTAAGCCGATGGTGTAGAATTCCTGAATCCAACTTAACCGCTTCTCTTTCGTTTGATATTCAACTAAAGCATAATCTACCAAACTTACTAATGGATGCTCTGGTTTTGGCAAGTTCGTAACCTTGTGAAACTCGCTGATTGAATTTATTTTAAGAATTTTGTTCTGTTCCATTGTCTATAAATTTACAAAAGATGAAGTGTAGGACTCCTAATTTCAGAGTCCTACTTTTAAAGCTAATAGTCCGTAGAAGTACCTAATACTTCATTGATAGCCAATTCATTTTGAATAGTTTTTATTTTATTCTTTGCCATAGCATAAGAATCTTTACCTAAAAACAAGTGTAATGGTGGATTTTCTTGTTCGGCTATTTCCATTAAAACAGCAGCTGCTTTTTCCGGATTTCCTGCTTGATTTCCTCTAATTTCATCAATATGTAGTTTTTCCATTGTTCTTGCTTCGGTATAATCTGAAATTGGGTTTTTAGGGAGATTTAACGAACCATCATCTAAAAAATTAGTCCGAAAATATCCAGGATATACTACTGTTGCAGTGACCCCAAAATCTTTTGCCTCTGCTGAAAGTGCCTCGGTAAAACCTACTACAGCATATTTAGTTGCACAGTAAATGCCAAAACTTGGAAAACTACCAATGAAACCTGCAACTGAAGAAATATTAAAAATATGGCCAGATTTTTTTGCTCGCAAAATGGGCATCACATTGCGGATTATATTTAATGTACCAAAAACATTAACATCAAAATTTTTGCGAGATTCTTCATCGCTTAATTCTTCTAATGTTCCTGCTTGTCCGTAACCTGCATTGTTAACCACCACGTCAATGGTGCCAAATTTTTGCATAGCATCAGTAATTGCTTTTGAAACACTTGGTTCGTTAACTAAATCAACCTGAAGTGGAAGAAAATCTGATTCAGAATGGTTGATGTTATTAATTAAGGCTTTTACATTTCTTGAAGTAGCGGCTACTTTATAGCCATTCTGTAATAATTTTTTAACAAGCGTTAGTCCTAATCCTTTTGAGGCTCCAGTCACTAACCAAACTTTTCTTGTATTCATTTTTTTGAAGTTTATATGAATTAAAATAATACTGCAAAGTTCTACATACATTCAAAAACAGCTGTAACCAAATCTATGATTGCTGTAACTGAAATGATAATTTAATTAAAACTTGCCCTAAACTCCAAAGGTGAAACTTTAACCTTACTCTTAAAAAGCTTACTAAATGATTGAGGATGTTCAAATCCTAATTCATAAGCTATTTCACTTACCGATAATTGTGTTGTAGTGAGCCTTTCTTTTGCCTTTTCAATCAACTTTTCGTGAATATGCTGCTGCGTGCTTTGTCCAGTTATATTTTTGAGAGAACTGCTTAAATAATTAGGCGATACATGTAATTTTTCTGCAATAGCTTGAACCGAAGGCAAACCTTGATTTCCGATATTATTCTTATTGCTGAAATAGTCGCTTAACACTTCATCTAAGCGATTAAGAAGTTCATGATTGCTTTTCTTTCTAGTGATAAACTGCCGTTCATAAAATCTTTCGGTATAATTAAGAAGGAGTTCAATTTGTGAAATAATGATGTTTTGGCTGAATTTATCAATATTTGCTTGATATTCTTGCTGTATATTCTTGAGAATATTGTTGATGGTTTTTTCTTCTTTTTCGGATAAAAACAAAGCCTCAGTTAGCGAGTAATTAAAAAACTGATAGTTTTTTATAACTTTAGTCAAGGGTGAACCCCAAAGAAAATCAGGATGGATGAGTAAAATCCATCCTGATGGTTTTTTGTGCAAATCATTTGCTACATATGCTATATTCATGATTTGGCTTGGGGCAAAAAAAGACATTAGACCCTCATCAAAATCATATGCCATTTGCCCATATCGATATTTACCGGGAACATTTTTTTTTAGCGCTATAGAATAGTAGGATTGTAACCAACTGATCTTATCATGCTCAGGTGAATGAACAACCTTGCTATAGTCGATTAAGCTAATTAAAGGGTGTTCTGGTTTTTGTAATCCTCTTAATTTATGAAACTCACTTATGGAGTTAATTTTATATAGTGTATTGTGTTCCATGATAAAATTATACTACAACATAGTTCCGCCAGAAGCTTCAATACGTTGCCCATTAATCCATCTGGCATCATCTGAACACAAAAACGCGATAATACCCCCAATATCCTCAGGTTCACCCACACGCCCTAAGGCTGTGACACTGGAAACTAAGCTTCGTTTTTTCTTATTGGTTTTATTTTCACCACTTCCAAAATCAGTAGCAACAGCACCAGGAGCAACTACATTAGCAGTAATCCCTCTGTGCCCCAATTCTTTGGCTAAATATCGGGTAAATACTTCAACAGCACCTTTCATAGAAGCATATGCCGATGAATTTGGAAATGTAAATCTAGCAAGTCCTGATGAAATATTGATAATTCTACCTCCATCATTTAAGAAAAGCAAAGCTTTTTGGGTAAGAAAATAGACACCCTTAAAGTGAATATTAAACATTTCATCAAATTGTTCTTCTGTGGTATCAACAAATGGCTGATAAATACCAGTTCCTGCATTGTTTACAAGAAAATCAAAGTGCTCACTCCCCGTTTTATTTTTCAAATACAAAGCAAGCTGGTTAAAAAAGGCGTCAAATGTTTTAACCTTACTGGTATCTAATTGAATGGCTTTGCCTAATCTTCCAGTTTTTTCAATCTCAGCAACTACTTCGTCTGCTGCTGATTGGTTGGAGTGATAGGTAATGATAACATCGATACCTTTTTGTGCAAGGTTTATGGCCATATCTCTCCCTAAACCTCTGCTTCCTCCTGTTACTACTGCAATTTTTCTTTTTGTCATTTTAACTAAATTTTATTTTTGTAAAATTCATCATATAAATAGTATCCGACGTAGTCAAATCTCTGCTTATTGTAGCCAAAATTGGTAAGCGTAGATATTTGTATCACTACCATTTGTCGGTGTAAAAAAATAGCTGATATTTTTAGTTGAGTTCCGCGACCAATTTTCATCCTTAGATTTTTTGGTACACCGTTTCAAAGGATATAGATATTTTTTCATTTCAGGTCTATGTTTTCTTCCTCTAGAAATTATATGATTTCTTATAAATATTTTTGAAGGTTTTTTTTGAAAAATTGCGCACTTTCAGCAGCACTTTGCATCGAATTAACAGTATAATTACCGCCTTGTTCTATATAATAAAATTCGAGACCTGATTTAATAGGGTTAGGAAGTATTTCATCATAATTGATTGAACCATTACCTAATTCAGTGTAATCTTTTGTGATTTTGTCAATGTCTTTAATATGCCATAAAACATATCTTCCGGGTTGTGCTGCAATTAATTCTTTTGGGGTGAAATTTGAGGAATGAATTACCCAATACATATCCATTTGTAATTTAACAAGGGCGGAGTCTGTTTCTGTAAGAATAATGTTAAATCCATTTTCACCACCATGGTCTTGGAATTCAAAACCATGATTATGGTAAGCAAATCCAAGACCTGCATCTTTAACTTGTGCTCCAATGACATTAAGTTTTCTGGACATCAACTTAAAATTATCAATAGTCCTTTGTGCAGGGGCTATCCATGGCCATGTAATATATTTGCTATTTAAAGTTTGCGCACCAATAATACATTGATCAACAAAACGTTTTAGTGCGTCATCTGATTTTTCTAAATAAGTAGAAAAACCGTAATGGCCGCTACTTATCGACAGATTTAGATCATCTAAAATTTGCTTAAATTCTGAAGATTTATATCCGTAATACATTCCTTTATCACTATCAAAACCATATGCTTCAAAATCTTGATAACCCACTTTTTTTAAATATTTTAAAGTGTTTATGGGATCTATAGCCATTTGGTCTCGGATGGAATAAAGCTGATACCCCATCTTATATTTTTCATGACCACTCATTGAAAAACAGGGTAGTGGTAATAAAGTGGCAGCTCCTAGAATACTTGAGTTCTCAATAAATTTTCTTCTATTCATTATAATTAGATGTAATTAAATTTTGTACAAGATATTTTTCTGCTTGTTCTTTAAGGCAAATGGTTCAATCGCAAGTATTACTAATTAACCAATCAGTATGGCGTTCAGCTGCTTTAAATGCCCATTGTTTGGGGCGATCCCCAAAGCACTCTAAAATAGCATCCACACCAATAATGGTTCCTTTTGCTAGTCTGCCCAAAAGTGCAATAGGAAGTATTTCGTTTTTTTTCTGGGAAACAACATAGCCATTACTGTCCGTATAAACACCTAAATCGTCATGCACTGCTTGTATCAAATCGTTAGAGAGCAAATTTTTAATAATAGGGGAGCTAACGGATTCCAGTCGAGGAGAATCCAAAACAGTATTTATCATAGTTTGGGCAGTAATAGAAGCGTCTTCAGCACTAAGAATCCAACCTTTTTTAGTTAAATTAATGGACGGATCATTTACAAAAGTTAAATTCATAACTTCTGCTTCCACTAATGCCAATAATTGTTGAATACTTTCTACAGGTGGTCCATATGAATATCGCTTCATACGTTCATCTAAATTAATAATTTCTGCAAACACCTCCTTGGAGCACTCATTAAATGATAATGCTTTGTAGATTGAAGGCTGACAGTGTCGCCATACCTGACCAATACAAAAATCTAGACTAACTGTACCTTTGCCTATTGCCATTTGAACAAAATTCTGCATAATTTTCTCCGCTGGTTGCTGACGCGGAGTAATAGTTAAATGCTCATAGTTGCTGTCATTAAGCCATGCTGTAGTAACTTCTTCAATTTCGGGAATGGTTATTTCACCTTTACCTGCGAAAAGAGGAAGTGACCTATAAATTTTTGCAATAACTGGAACTATTTCGTCTATGAGAAATGAAATTCCTTTTGCTTTTTTTTGTTTTTCCGTATTACCCAAAATTTGCTCAAATACCAATAACTCTTTTTCGGTGGGAGTGAACCATTGGTCTATTTGAGCATTGAGAGGTTTTGGCGATGGGGGTAACCCATCTAGAGAAAATGGAACGATTAGGTTTTTAAGATTAAAATCACTTTTATAATAAAGTGATTTACTAGCGTTATCTTGAGTAACAAAGGCTCCGAATTTTTCAGCAATAGCTCTTGCCACATCAATCATCGCTAAACCAAAACCACGAAGGGCAACAGTGTTTTTTGGTTTAATTTGTTCCATTTGTAAAAACAGATCGGTAGGATATGGTGCTATGATAAGCTGAATATGATTATGTTTTTCAGCAAAGGATTGCCATTTTTTTATTTGATTAGAAAGTCTCGCAGGCTGATGTCCTATGGTGAGTAAAATTTCATCTACGGTATACAATTCGTTTTGGTTGGTCTGCAAAATTAATTCATGATCTTTCATTTCAATACGATCTACTCTTTGAATCACTAATGAAATGATATTCGATTTTTTTAAAGGCTCAAATAACGAATCAAACCTTTGATTTAAATACATGCCCACATAGTTACGAGGAGGGTATATATCGGGTAATTCTTTTGAAAAGAGAGCATGATTTTTTTTCGACCATTCATGAAAAGAAGGAAATGGTGGAATTTCTAATGGTCCATGGGTAAAAGATTCACGCTCTTCTAAATCCAATATCCTTTCACTAATATTAATCCAATTTGACCGGATTTGCTGAATTTCATATACAGGGCCATTTCCTAAATTCTTTGTTTCTTCAAATAGCAACAATTGGATCTTTTGTAAACTATTTCTTTTGTACAGGTTGATTAACAAGTTTTCAAAAGCGAATAAACCTCTTGGTCCTATTCCTATTATTGCTAATTTTCGTATGCTTTTCATTTTTGTGTTTTTCAATAAGTCAAATAAATGATTAGCGAGCCATCAAAGAAAACTTTAGTTTTTCACAGCACACTCGCATAACTATTTTTACCTGCTTTCCATAGAAGTCTGGCCTTATCAAAGCAAAATTCTAAAGATTTAACAGGTACTTTAAATATACGCTTACTTTTGATTAAACACCAAACTCCATATTTATTAATGCTATTTTTAGTGCTTGTTATTTACGAAGTATTCTAATTTCATTTTTTTTAATTCCCATAATCTTATTCAATTTTTTTAAAACCCCATTTAAGCATAATAGGTGTTGTTATAGTTGTTAATACTCCCATAACGACCAAAATTGAAAATATTTCATTGTTTATTAGCCCTTCTTTGTATGCTATATTCGCTATAACTAATTCCATTATACCTCTTGCATTTAATCCAAAGCCCATTACTAATGCAACTTTATTATTTAGTCCTGCAAGTGAACTTCCAAAGGAACCTCCAATTATTTTTGATAAATAAGAAACCATAACTATCGCTATTAAAAGTTCAATATTATGAATGGCTGAAATATCAAATTCAAGTCCTATGCTTGCGAAAAAAATTGGAGCCAAAAAACCTATTGCTAAACTGCTAGTCGTTTTTTCAATGTTCTTTAAATTTTCTCTTCCAAGTATAGAATCATTTAACAACATAGCAGCAAAAAAAGCACCTATTATAAAGTGAAAACCTAAAGCATCAGTGATCGATGAAAATAAAAGAATAAAAGCGAAGAAAACAGCAAAAAGCGATTCTTTCCCTTTTATGAAGGAAAGTAATTTGTTTAAAGTGTTTTCAACAAAATTCTCTTTTAAGGTTATTTTCTTAACCATGTAGTAGCTAAAAGCTAATACCCCAATAAAAAGAAATAATTTTAAAAGAGATACTGAGGCGACTTTGGTAACGGCTATAATAGACAGATTGGTGTTTTTTAAATTGAGTAAAACACCTAAAATGGAGAGCGCGACTACATCATCAAAAATAGCAACAGAAATAATTTTTCGTCCTACTTCTGTATTTAATTTCCCTAAGTCCATTAATATTCTAATGCTTACTGGTAAGGCTGTTATAGCGATACAAAGTCCGACAAACATAGTTGTCATCAATTGTAATCCAAAAAATAACCAACAGCAAAACCACTTAATAATGGAATAAAAAATGCCATTATAGAAATAACCAAGCTTTTTCCTTTTAAAGAGTTAAGGATGTCGTCAACATTAATTTCAAGTCCTGCAAGAATGACTAAAAGAAAAATTCCTATCTCTGAAATTATGGTTATATCCTGGGTTGGGTGGATAATATTAAGAAGACTTGGCCCTAGAATTACACCAGCTATAATTTCTCCAATCATTGCTGGTTGCTTAAAACGTTCAGATATTTCACCGAAGACCTTAGCTGTCACTAACAAAATAAGTAGGTTTGTGAAAAATGGAAGTTCAAAATTCATAAAATCAGATTTATGTATCCGAAAAAGGCATAATGTTTTTTTACATTTTCTTTAGTCCTTTTAATGTTCTACAACAATTGTCAAATAAACATATGTTCTATATTTTTTTAATACGAACCACTAATCTAGGAAGTTTTTACAATTCTAAATATTTCTTCATCCAGGCTAAATATCTTTCAAGACGGTCTTTTTGAAATGAAGGCCTGCGAATACCATGATATTCACCTGGATACACTATTAATTGTGTTTCTCTGCCTAATCGCTTCATGGCCATATACATTTGTTCAGAATTCAGTATAGGTACATTCCAGTCATCACTGCCACCCATCCACAACGTTGGGGTAACTATTTTGGCAACGTCATTATAGGGAGAAATACGTTCCCATGCATCTTTATTTTCCCAAGGCAAACCTAATTCTTGTTCCCATGTAAGTTGGTAATGATCATGACCATAGTTGGCACGATATAGCGCTTCACTAGCACCAGATATAGCAGCTTTGAAACGATTGGTTTTTGTAATTACATAGTTGGTCAATATGCCTCCATACGACCATCCGCCAACGATTAATTTATCGGGATCTGCATAACCTTGATTAATCGCATAATCAACACCCGACATCACATCTTGATAATCAAGATTTCCCCAATCCGCAAATAAGGCTTTGCAGAAATCTTCACCATAGCCCGTAGATCCTCTGGGATTAATCAGTAGGACAACGTAACCATTTGCAGCAAATAATTGAGGTTCGGTATCATAAGAATAATCATATTGAGCAGTGGGTCCACCATGAATCCATAAAATAGTTGGATATTTTTTTGAAGGGTCAAAATCAATAGGTTTAACCACAAAGCCTTCTATGGGGGTACCGTCGGTACTTTTAAAATTTATTTTTTCAATGATAGGCTTTTTAATACCCGCCAAGAGAGCGTCGTTTACTTGCGTCAATTCTTTTAAGACGTTTTTTTCATAGACATAAATGTTGTTAGGTGTATTTGCTTTGCCCATAAGGGGTGTTATCCTATCTGCTTTCATATCATAATCTCCTATACTAATAGAACCCGCAATAATTCTTTTTAGATTTTTTCCATTGGTATTTATGGAAGCAAGTACACTTGTTCCATTTTCTTCTAGTAAGAAAAAAACCGATTTACCATCCTCAGAAAATTTTGGCTTGCTGATGTTACGATCTAGATTTTCGGTAAGTACCTTCTTTTGGCCACCTAAAGCTGGTGATATGGCTAGTTTTTCCCCAGCATACCAAAGTATTTTACCATTCGTAACAGTTTTATAGGCAATGTATTTTCCATCTGGACTCCAAACAGGGGAGTCATCTTGATTAGGATTTGTAGTTACCTGCACCAAATTAGCACCCTTATCTGATGAATCGGCTGAAACTACCCATATATTCGTGTCTGAATTACCATCAGCATCTGCTGTGCGATTGCTTACAAAGGCAATTTTTTTACCATCAGGACTCCATATAGGATCACTATCGTCAAAATCTCCTGAAGTCAATTGAGTTGGAATACTATCTCCTGGAATAAGGGAATAAATATGATTGCGATACCGATCAAGATAACCCACATAATCTTGTTTAAATTGTCTACGGTCAATAACATAAGGTTTTGCCTTTTTATCATCTTCCTTGTCCGGAGTCAGTTCTTCAGGTTTTGGATCTGTTATTACAAGTAGTAATTTGTTCTCCGTTGGTGACCATTCATGTGCATTAACACCTTGGGGGATCTTGGTGAGTACTTGAGCATCTCCACCTAATCTATTGGAAAGCCAGACTTGTGTTTTGTCATCTTTATCTTTTTTTGCTAAAAAGGAAAGATATTTGTTATCCGGACTCCAACGGGGTTGGCTTGCAGAATAATCTGAACTCGTGATTGCTATTGCTTCACCTCCAGACATCGAAATTATGTAAACTCTTTTAATTGTTTTGTCCTTTTTCATATCCTTTTCGGAAACGGTATAGGCTACCCATTTTCCATCGGGACTAATTTGCACTTCTGAAATTGTTTTTAATTGTACAATTTTTTCAATCGTTAATGCTTGTTTGGAGTCTTGTGCATTTAATTTTGAAATGCAGAGATATAAAAGAAATACAGGTAAAATTCTTAATTGAAATCGCATAATAATAGAGGTTACATTAGTTAGATTAAATATAGTAAACAAGTGCATACTTTGTGCAGCCGATATTTTGGTTTATAAAAAGAATTTAGAACTCTAAACAAAAGCAAAACAGACTGACAATTTTAGAATAAAAAAATCAAAGCTTGCTTATATCAATATAAAAATTACGATCTATTTTAAATTCTGAAACATCACCTTTTAATTTTTGACTTTTCCATCCCGTAGTAGGGGATAACCATTGTGCTTTTTTTCCTGTAAACACACGAATCGGCATTTCAAATTCTTCAACTACATTGGTATATCTATAACTGATAGTTTTTTTTGATACTTTGTATTCCAATACTGGAATAGTAGCAGTTCTCAAGTATTGATTAAAAAAACCAGTTAACTCTTTTCCGGATTTTTGGCTGAGATACTCTTCAATTTGCTGTGTGGTAACGGTCTGATGATAAAAATTCTCATTTAATCCACGTAGTATTTGACGCCATTTTTCATCACCATTAACTAATTGGCGTAGCGTATGAATCATATTTGCACCTTTGTAATACATGTCGCTGCTACCTTCATTATTTACATTGTATTTGCCAATAATAGGTCTGTCGTTAACAATGTTTTTGCGTGTGCCAATTACGTAATCGGCAGCAGCCTCTTTTCCATAATAATAGTCTAGAAATATGTTTTCAGCATATGCAGTAAAGCTTTCATGAATCCACATATCAGCAATATCTTTATAGGTAATGTTATTCGCAAACCACTCGTGGCCAGCTTCGTGGATAATAATAAAATCAAATTTTAATCCCCAACCTGTGCCTGATAGATCTCTGCCTAAATATCCTTTCATAAATTTATTTCCATAAGTGACGGAGCTTTGATGCTCCATTCCTAAATAAGGTACTTCTACGAGCTTAAAACTGTCTTCATAGAAAGGATAAGGACCAAACCAATGTTCGAAAGCTTTCATCATTTTGGGGGCGTCTTGAAAATGTTCTTTTGCAACTTTTAAATGGTCTTTTAAAACATAATAATCCATATCAAGAATGCCTTTTTCACCCTCAAATTTCTCTCCAAAATACACGTAATCTCCAATATTTACATTTACTCCATAGTTGTTGATAGGGTTATTCACAAACCAATGATAGGTGCTTGTCGTTTCGTTTTCCTCAACAGAACGAAGTCTTCCATTAGAAATATTCATTAAGCCTTTTGGAACTTTAATACTTATGGCCATACTATCTACTTCATCATACATATGGTCTTTATTTGGCCACCAAACACTAGCCCCTAATCCTTGACAAGAAGTGGCTATAAAATCTTTCCCATTTTCATCTTTTTTCCATGAAAATCCTCCATCCCAAGGGGCTCGTACAGCTTCTTTAGGTTTGCCTGAGTAATACACAATAACTTCGTTATACTCTCCTTTTTTTTGAGGTTTATGCAAAGTGATAAAATGGGCATTTATATTGGAGTTAACTTCAAGAATTTCACCATCTTGAGTCACCTTTTCAATTTGCAATGGTGGTTGTAAATCTATTTGTAAAACTTGGTTTGCTTCCAGAACCTTATAGCGTATCGTATTGCTACCCGTTATGAATTTTTCTTCGGGTTTAACTTCAATAGCTAAATGATAATAGTTTACATCCCACCAGGCACGTTCAGGGGTAATACTGCCTCGAAGTGTATCTTGTTCAGTAAATCGATTTTTCTCTGTCAGTAACCCTTGAGCGGTAACAGAAATGGTTAAAAATAATAGTGTGATTACTAAGTAACAGATTTTCATAAAGACTACTAGGTTGAAATTAGTATAATATACAATTCAATAAAGTTAGTATTATTTTTTATCGATGCTAATTCTAGATTACATTTTAGCATATTAGAATTTCATATTGTTTAGGTATATTTACTTTTCAAATAAATTTTATTAAAATGAAAATCTATTCCTCTATTTTATTAGTATCACTAATGATACTATCTGTTTTAGTTTCAAGTACTGTTTCTTCCCAAGAAAAGAGCCCTTTTGTAGGTAAATGGGATATGGTTATTTCTCAAGAAGGGAAAGAATTGCCATCATGGTTGGAGATTACACTTTCTGGGAGATCAACCCTTGTAGGTCGTTTTGTGTATGCTTTTGGTAGCGCTCGCCCAATAGCTGAAGTTAAAGTTAAAGACGGGAAATTTAATTTCTCTATTCCGCGCCAATGGGAATCAGGAGAAAGAAATATGGAATTTGAAGGTCGATTAGAGGGTGCTATTTTAAAAGGCTCTATGGTGTATACAGATGGAAAAAAATATTCTTGGGAGGCTACTCGAGCCCCAATACTTGAATATAATAAAGATATAGTTTGGGGTGCTCCAATAGCACTGTTTAACGGTGAAAATTTGAATGGTTGGAGTGCTATGGGAGAAAATCAGTGGATTGTAGATACAGGAATATTAAAAAGTCCTAAATCGGGCTCTAACTTAGTATCGAATCAAGAATTTACAAATTTTAAATTGCATGTTGAGTTTAAATACCCTGAAGGTAGTAATAGTGGGATTTATCTACGGGGTAGACATGAAGTTCAAATTGAAGATAATAAAGGTCTTTCCCCTTCAAGTACATTGTTTGGTGGTGTATATGGTTTTTTAACGCCTAATGAAATGGCAGCAAAGGCAGCAGGGGAATGGCAGGCTTATGATATTACATTAAACGGAAATAGAGTTTCTATTGTGGCTAACGGCAAGGCTATTATTTCAGACCAAACGATACCGGGTATTACTGGTGGTGCTTTAAATAGTAAAGAAGGGGAGCCAGGTCCTTTATTAATTCAAGGAGACCATGGTCCAATAGCGTTTAGAAGTATTGTAATTACTCCTGAATTAAAAAATTAACACATATGAAAAAGTTTGGGTCAAGTAAAGAATTTTTAATTGGTGATGAAATAGCATGGGAGACTGTTGGTGAGGGAGTTCAAAGACAAATTACTGGTTATGATGATAGTGTTATGATGGTGAATGTTAAATTTGATAAAGGAGGAATAGGACCAGTTCACAAGCATTATCATTCACAAGTGACCTATATTGCTAGAGGTAAATTTGAAATGACTATTGCCGATGAAACAAGAATTTTAAAAGAAGGAGATTCTTTTTATATTCCTTCAAATGTATTACATGGTTTAGTTTGTCTTGAAAAAGGACTGTTGGTTGATGTTTTTAGTCCAATTCGAGAAGATTTTATGTCTTAAAGCCAAAGTGGCAAACGTATAAAAAAATAAAGAGGTTCTCTAATATAGAAAACCTCTTTTATATTTTGGTTGAGTTTTATTATCTCATAATCCCATTGGGGAAAACAACAGGACTCTCAAAGCCATCTTTTCCTACTGATGAAATTCCGAAAAAGAAATTATCAATAACAATACCTTCGAGTAAAAATTTGGTAACATCACCAACATATCTGCTGTAATCCCAAGTAGGTGAAGTGGTATCTCTCCAATATATTTTATAGCCAACAGCACCATCTACTTTACTCCATTCAAATTTTGCTGCAGGTTGAACAATACCACCAATCTTAACGTCTTTAGGGGCAGGAGGTGCCCATGCAATTGAAGCCAAATTAATAGCATTTACTGTTGTTAGTTTTTTTGCATACTCAAAATTCACATGTTCAAAAACATCACCATAGTTAATTCCGTTTTCTGTTCGGACATCTTGATGTTGCTGTGTGTAGTTTTCATGAGCTTCCATAATTCGAATTCCTGCAAAGCCAGCATCGTTGAAAGGGCGGTGATGGCCTCCACGACCGAAACGATCCAAACGATAAATCATCATCGGATTCATTTCAGGCATATATGTTTTTACATTCTTATGCACATAACGCGCTAACTGGCGTGAAATACCATCTACTTCACCACCATAGAAACGTCTTGCTTGTCGTTCTTTCTCCGTTTCTGTAGCTGGAACAGGTTCTGAGAAAATTCTAAAATCACGATTACTAACTACACCATCAACTCCTGTAATATTACCAATCATATCGTTGTTTAAAATACCGATAACATCCCAACCTTTTTCTTTCGCATATTTAGCTAATCCGCCGCCGCCAAAAAGACCTTGTTCTTCACCTGAAAGGCCCACATAAACGATGCTATTTTCAAATTTATATTTTGATAAAACTCTAGCAGCTTCAATAGTACCTGCCATACCGCTGGCATTATCATTTGCCCCTGGAGCATCAGTAGAAAAATCCATTGTATCACTCGCACGAGAATCGATATCACCGCTCATAATAATATAGCTGTTTGGGTATTTCGTGCCCTTTTGAATAGCGACTACATTCACTACCCAAGCATCTTTAGGAATTCGAGAACCCATATCGGTAGTTACAAAATCCTTCTGATAAAAAACAGTTATACAGCTTTGACAATTATTCGAAATGCTTTCAAATTCTGATTTTATCCAACGTCTTGCAGCACCAATACCACGAGTTTTTGAAAGTGTATCGCTAAAGGTGTTCCGGGTTCCGAATTCGGTAAGAGTTTTTACATCTTTTTTTATTCGATCAGCAGAAACAGCATTTATAATTTCATAGATACGTGCATCAGTTTGGGCTGTTATTAATGTTGAAGCCAATAATAGTATAAGAAGTAATAATTTATTCATTGTTTTTTTTGAATTCTAAAGTACGCTTATCTGTTTGAAATTTTTCTTAAAATTACGTTAACTACTTTTCTTTTTCAAATGGTATAGGCCAAAAATAGGTCCGATAGCTAATACTACAAATAAGTACACTGCTGCTACATCCTTGATTAAATAAGAGAGCAATTGGATACTTAAGATGCTTATGGCAAAACCAATGCAATTAACGAGTGTTAATCCCGTACCTTTTAATTCAGCTGGTATTGCATTAGCTACTAAGCTGGAAAATTGTGGAGAATCTGCGGTTACCGCCATTCCCCACAAACACCATCCAATTAAAAACAGCACTGGTGGTAGTTGGAATATGAATGGCGACAAGATGCAAAAAATACCAGAAATCAACAATGAAAAAAAGGCTACTTTATAGCTGCCAATTTTTTCTGAAAAATAACCACCCAAAATACAAGATAAGCCGCCTAAGGCAATGATGGTAAAAGTCCATAAGGAAACGAAAATTGAGGTATTTTCTAATGTATTATACGTTTTTATTGCTAATGGCGTAAAGGCCCAAAAGGCATACAGTTCCCACATATGGCCAAAATAACCGAAAGCAGCTTTTCGGAAATTAGCAATTTTAAAAAGAGATAGTCCTGCTGCTAATTGTAGTTTTTTACTTTGCTTTCTAAAAGGGCCGTTAGGCACGAATAATAAAATCAAAAATCCCCCTATTAGCGCTAAAATAGAGGTTGTTTTTAAAATTAATTCATAATTACTACCTAGTGTCATTCCACTTATCAAGAAAGGAAATGAGGTTCCAAATACTAAGGCACCTACTAAAAATCCTAATGCTTTACCTAATCCATTTTCGTAATAATCTGATGCTATTTTCATCCCTACGGGGTAAATACCAGCTAAGAAAAATCCAGTACCAAAGCGAGCGACGATTAAGTGCCCTTTGGAAACTTCATTGGTGAGTAAGCTAAAATTGCATGACGCTGCTAGTAATGCACAAAGGAAGAATACCTTAGAAGGAGAGTTTCGGTCAGCAATCATTAATAATGCAAAAATTAAAGTACCAGAAATAAAACCTAACTGAACAGATGATAATACATAGCCTATGATTTCAGTGCCTAAGCCTGTTTTTAATGCCAAATCATCGACAATAGCATTACCAGCAAACCATAGCGATGTGCAGGCAAATTGAGACAGAATAAGAATAGGGAGAATTTGTGTTTTTTGTTTAAATGACATTAATGCATAGTTCTTAGTAAATTTTGAAATGCCATGCTTTTAATGAAAAATAGCATCCAAGTAATTAACTATTAAAAGCTAAGCTTCTTTTCCATTGGCTCTGAAACGAAGTTAATAGTAATTCTCATATTCAAAAAATTAAAAAACCACTTTGTTTTTGCAAAATGGTTTCGTTAATGTCTGGTTTACCTACTCTATTTTTTTAGCAGGAATTTCTCTTCCATTTTGTAGTAATGTTAAGCTCGTTATTTTTCCGTCTTGTCCTTTATTAAAGTTGATTTGAGCTTCCACAACTTTTAGAAAAAAACTAGCCTCTTTTTCTGCGAAAATTTCAAATTGAGGTTGTCCCGTAAGTTGCGCGAAAATTTGATTTTCGGTAGTCGTTATTTCCATAATAGCTCCAGGGCCTAATTCATATTTTCCAATGTATAAAGCCAATACTTCTGACGTAAGTGTGATAGATTTTTTTTCCGCAGGCGGCAATTTATCAGACTCTATACCTATGCTAGTTTTACCTTCATTAGTAAATGCGGCATATTTTTTTCCATTCTTTTCTGAAAACTTATAAGCCGTCATGCTACCATCAAAAGCGAAATTAGTTTTTGTTAATGCGAAAATTTCTAATTTACTACTGCCTTGTCGTTGACTATATAATTGGTCATTTTCCAAGGTGACAAATCGTAACACATTACCATCAAACTCATAGGTTCCAACCCATTTATTAAGTTCTTCCTTTGATAATTTTATGGCATCCTTTTTATCGGGAAAAGGCTTGCCAATTGCCATTGCAGCAATTGTTGTCGTAACACCTGTGATGTTTTTGCAATTACAGTTGGTCAAACCAGAAACGAAGATTTTCTCTTCTGGAAAATATATTCCCATAGTGGTGTAACCAAAAATACCTCCTCCATGCTGAATGCTTGGCGATCCGTTTATATTACTTTCAATCAAACCATATCCATATGATATATGTTCACCATTGTTAAGTGTTGAGCCATGTATTGCTTTTTCATAACTTTCATTTTTTATGAGCTTATTGTTGTTAAGTGAATTTTGCCATAGTAATAAATCTGTGGTTGTAGACATGATTGAACCAGCAGCGTAAGGTAGAGTCAAGCTCAAATAATCTGCATTGGCATAATCGTTTTCGTTTTCGGAATAACCAGATGCTCTATTGAGTACTAATTTTTTCATACTACCATACGACGAAGAGGTCATACCCAATTCTTTGAAAATATTTTTTTCAATAAAGTCGGCATAGGATTGCTCGGAAATTATTTCAATAATATGTCCTAGAAGAATATAACCAGAGTTATTGTATTGAAATTTTTCACCAGGCTCAAAATCCATGGGTTCATTTTTGAACACTTCAATAAGCTCTTTTGGAGACATATCTGTTCTAGCAAGACCTAAAAAGCCAGGCATATCGGTATAACTTTTAATACCAGAAGTATGATTCAAAAGATGATGAATGGTAATTATTTTACCATTGGTTGGATAGTCGGGTATGTACTTTGTGATTTCATCTTCAATTTTTAGTTTGCCTTGTTCTTCTAACATTAAAATTGCAACTGCAGTAAATTGTTTGGTTATGGAGCCAATTTCAAAAACGTTATTCTTATTTAAGGGAACTTTTAATTCAAGATTGGCCATTCCAAATGCTTTTTGATAGATGGGTTTACCATCTTTAGCAATTAAAAAAGAAACTCCGGGGCCATCAGAGGGGTAATTAGTTTTCAAATAGGCATCTACTTTTTGCTCCAAATTTTGAGCATTGACTGAAGAAACAAAAAATAGAGTAACTAGTAAAAATGATAAGATAGTGATTGATTTTGATGATTTCATGTGATTAGTTTTGATTGATTAAAATTTATTGATGTCTTTATAGGACGATAAAAGTTGGTTACCGTTACAAAAAAAGCCACTTATAATTAAGTGGCTTGACTCCTTACTAATTGGGTCTAAAGGGTTTTGAACTTTTTGAAGATAATTTTCTTCTTTCTCGACTCTATTCCCTAATTCATTTAATCGATAAAGCGCTTTAATAAGGTACGAACATTTTTAATGCCATCTACATAATACTTCGCTTGTGTTTTTTGATGTCCTACTTTTACAGTTATTGAGCTTTCAGGTAGTTCTTGAAACATAAATTCATCGGTCCAATCATCACCAATAGCAAAAACAAAATCATAATCAGCATCTGCATATACCCGCATCGCTGCACGTCCTTTGTTTACATTGCTACTTTTTATTTCCATTACTTTATTACCATTTAAAACACTCAAATCATCATTGGCAATTAAACTTGTGAGCACGGTATTCAATTCAGTAGCTCTTTTTTGCCCAAAATCAGGATCTGTTTTTCTGTAATGCCATGCTAGTGAATAATTTTTTTCTTCAATGAAACTACCTGGCGTTCTATCTACAAATGATTCTAATACAGGATGTATTTTTTCCATCCATTCTTTCTTAACATTCTCTAACATTCTAAATTCTTCTCCATTTTGAGAAATCCAAACACCATGCTCAACAATCATGTTGTATTTTTTAGGCAAGAACCATTTGGTAAACGTCTCTTTGTCACGACCACTGATTAAATACATATCTGTATTTTCTTGTGAAGCTATTTTATCTAATAAGTCGTAAAGTTCTTCATCAGGGCTCGCTTTTTGCGGGTCCGTATGAAAACCAGCGAGCGTACCATCATAGTCAATAAAGAGCAATCTTTTTTTAGACCCTTTATAGTTTTTTACCACGGTAGTCATTAACTTTTCGTTTAACTTTCGTGAGACATACGTATGGCTTGTTTCTTTTTGGTTTTTTAATGAGGTCATAAAATCATTCGCCCATTTCTCCACATTATAACGTTCTAATCTTTTTTGCAATACATCATTACGTTCTTGCTGCTCTTCTTTAGGCATGTTAATAGCTTGATTCAAGGCATCTGCAATTTGCTCAAAATTATTCGGATTTATCAATAGTGATTCATTCATCTCATTGGCAGAACCGGCCATTTCACTTAAAATTAAAACACCAGTTTTGTCTGTTCTCGTGGCTATATATTCTTTGGCAACTAGGTTCATACCATCGCGAATAGGGGTAAGTAAAGCGATATCACAAGAAGTATATAAATCAATAAGATTTTCGAAGGGCATCGACCTGTAGAAATACCAAATTGGTGTCCAACTTACGGTAGAAAATTCTCCATTGATTCGACCAACCAATTCATCAACTTCCTTTTTTAATAGTTGATATTGTGGCACATTACTACGTGAGGGTACCGCCAGAATAATTAAGCGAACCTTTTCTTTATATTGCGGGTATTTGTTTAAAAAATATTCAAAGGCATTTAAACGCTTGGCAATTCCTTTTGAATAATCCAATCGATCTATTGAGAGCACAAATTTTGCATCAGGTGTAGATTGCTTGTGTTTATTCAAGCGTTGTTGTAATTCTGATTGATTCTCAGGAGTTCTCTGCAGGTGTTCTTTCGCTGCATCACTAAACTTTTTATAATCAATTCCCATAGGGAATGAGTCTACTTTAATAATCCGATCTTCGGAATAGATATCATTAAAGCTAACTTCTAGTCCTAACAAACGTCGTACTGAACTTAAAAAATGACGTTCATAATCATAGGTATGAAAACCTATTAAATCGGCTCCTAATAATCCTTCAAGTACTTCTGTACGCCAAGGGAGTGTTCTGAAAATTTCAAATGATGGGAATGGGATATGTAAAAAGAAACCAATAGAAATATTTGGTAATTGTTCTTTGACCATTTGCGGTACCAACATTAATTGGTAATCATGAATCCAAATGGTATCATCATCATTTGCTTTTTCGATAATTGCATCAGCAAATTTTTGATTAACTGCTTTATAAGTGTTCCAGCTATCGAGTTCAAATTCAGAATATTCTAAAAAATAATGAAATAATGGCCAAATGGTTCTATTGCTAAAGCCATAGTAGAAACCATCAACTTCTTCCGTGGTTAAATTCACTTTAGAAGAACCATGTTTGGCAAGAGCTTCATCAATATCACCAGATAATTCATCAGGAATTTCCTCGTCAGTCAAGCCACTCCAACCTATCCAAAGACTATCACCCCCGGAGTGAACAGATTTCATCCCTGTTGCTAATCCCCCTACACTTGGTACTGCATTAATGCCTCCATTGTGAATCTGTAATTGTATTGGTAGTCTATTTGAGATTATGATAGTTTTACCCATAATTCGCTTGTTTTTGGCTTTATTTAGATTTTATTTCTCTAAATTTCGTGAAAAAGAAGGGCAAAAACAATATTATTAGCCTTTTGAGTTAGCAATTTATTGATATGGATAATTTAGATTACGGAATAATAGGAAATTGTAGAAGTGCAGCATTGATTTCTAAGAATGGCTCAATAGACTGGTGTTGTTTACCAGAGTTTGACTCACCTTCCGTTTTTGCAAAACTGTTGGATGATGAAATAGGAGGAAGTTTTGGTTTTATAGTCGATGAATCATATGCCATTGAACAATCATACGATTTGGAAACAGCTATTTTAATTACAAGGTATACTTCAAATGAAGATTGTTTTGAACTTCATGATTTTATGCCGAGGTATTATAAGGAAGATAAAAGCTACTTTGCTCCACCTGAAATTATTAGATATATAAAACTGATTTCTGGGCAACCAAAATTTAAAGTGTTGTATGAGCCAAAATTGGAATATGCCCAGGGCAAGACGGAATCGTTTATAAAAAAAGATTTTATTGCTAGTTTAACCCATGAAGTGAAATTTGATACTGTTTTTTTATATACTTCTTTTGATAAAGAAAAAGTAGTGAATGGAGAACTAGTAACACTTACGGAGAATGGCTTTTTTCTTTTAGCCTATAATGAAAAAATATTTGTTCCTTCAACGGAGAGTGTTTTTCTAGATTTAGAACGCACACGTATTTATTGGATGGATTGGTCTCGAAAAACACCAACCTATAAGAAGTTTGATAAAGAAATAAAGCGTAGTTCCCTTACGCTTAAGCTTTTAAGTTATGATAAAACAGGGGCGGTATTAGCTGCGGCAACAACTTCCTTACCTGAAACTATTGGCGAAGTTAGAAACTGGGATTACCGTTTCTGTTGGATTCGCGATGCCTCCATGGTTATAAAAGTAGTTTCTCAACTTGGTCATAAAAATGTGGCTAAACGTTACTTGCAGTTTATTATTGATTTGATTCCTGATAAGGATGAAAAACTTCAAATCATGTACGGTATTAATAAAGAAAAGAAACTAACGGAAGAGACTTTAGAACACTTAAGTGGTTATAAAGGTTCTAAGCCTGTACGAATAGGAAATGCTGCTTATGAACAAGTCCAGAACGATATTTATGGTATTCTTATGGATGTTATTTATGAGATGATTTCACAGTTTAGTATTGGCATACAAAATGGCGAAGAACTTTGGGGAATTACTAAAGGAATTGTTTGGATTGTTGAAAAACACTGGCAAGAAGCGGATAAAGGTATTTGGGAATTCCGATCTGAAGATAAACACTTTACCTTTTCAAAAGTATTGTGTTGGACGGCTATTGATAGAGCAATAAAAGTAGCAGAAATGCTGAATAAAAAACATAAAATTGAAAAATGGAAGCCTCTTGAAGAGCAGATTCGAAAAGATATTATGGATAATGCTTGGAATGAAGAAAAGCAGGCATTTACACAATCTTATGGCTCTAAACATATGGATGCTTCTGTACTTTTAATGGAATCTTATGGCTTTATAGATGCAAAAGACCCAAAATTTGTAAGTACTGTACTTGCTGTTGAGAAAGATTTATGTAATGAAGGGTTGATGTATCGTTATAAGAATGAAGATGATTTTGGGGAGCCTTCATCATCATTTACGATATGTACATTTTGGTTTATCAATAGTTTATTCAAAATTGGGCAAGAAGAAAAAGCGCTGAAACATTTTGAACAATTATTAAGCTATAGCAACCACTTAGGCTTGTTTAGTGAAGATATAGATTTTAAGACCAAACGTCTTTTAGGAAACTTTCCACAAGCGTATTCTCATTTAGCTTTAATAGAATGTGCTATTAATTTTTCAAAGAAAGATCCAGAGGAACATGTATTAGCATCTATACGTGAATAAGTATTCTCTCGATCCTGTTAAAATAAAAAAACCGCTCAATGAGCGGTTTTTCTCTTTTGTCTACTATCAACAAAAGATGTAAGCGGAATTAGTCAAAGGTATACCCATTATCTGCAGCTATTTTATCCGCAATTTGTGTACGTAAAGCTACTACATTAGGGTTATTGGAATATTTTGTGAAACGCTTAAGTCCCATTAACATCATACGTTGCTCATCGCCTTCTGCAAAAGAAACAATTGCTTCTTTTCCTTTTTGAATGATCGTATCAACAGCATTGTATAAATATAATTTGGCCATAGCAATTTGTGTCGCCTGCTCAGCTTCGCCAAAACGTTTGGCATTTTTCTCAGTTCTTAAAATGGTAGATTCTGCCATGTATACTTCAATTAAAATATCAGAAGCAGAAAGCATCAATTGTTGATGATTTTCTAATTCAGGACCATATTTTTGAACTGCTGATCCGGCAACCATTAAGAATACTTTTTTCAATCCAGCCACTACACCTTTTTCTTCAGCGAATAATTCAGAGAAATCTGGGGTATCAAAAGAAGGGATTCCCATTAATTCTTCACCGACTTTGGTTGCAGGGCCTAAAAGATCAACATGACCTTTCATAGCTTTTTTAACTAACATTCCAACGGCTAACATTCTATTTATTTCATTTGTTCCTTCGTAAATACGCGCTATACGCGCATCTCTCCAGGCAGATTCCATCGGTGCATCCGCACTAAAGCCCATACCCCCAAATATTTGTATGCCCTCATCTGTACAGCTTTGAACGTCTTCAGATACGGCAACTTTAAGTATAGAACATTCGATAGCATATTCTTCAACTCCTTTTAGCTCTGCCTCTTGATGAGAATTACCAGCAGCTTCGCGCATAGCAATACGATCTTCAATGTTTTTGGCAGCTCGGTACGAAGCAGATTCATCGGCGTAACAATTTGTAGCCATCGTTGCTATTTTCGATTTAATAGCACCAAAATTCATTATTGGAGTTTTAAATTGAATCCGCTCGTTAGCATATTTAGTAGCTTCACCAATAACACGACGTTGTGCATCTAAACAAGCCGCAGCTAGTTTAATTCTCCCCACATTCAGTGCATTCATTGCTATTTTAAATCCGTTACCTCTTTCAGACAACATATTTTCTACAGGAACTTTGGTTTCATTAAAGAAAACTTGGCGGGTAGAAGAGGAGTGAATACCTAATTTTTTTTCTTCTTCTCCCATTGATATCCCATTACTTGGGTCATTCTCTAAGATAAATCCTGTAATATTTTTATCATTTTCAATTCGTGCAAAAACAATAAACATATTACAAAAGCCTGCATTTGAAATCCACATTTTTTGACCAGTAATGCTATAATGTTTACCGTCAGCAGATAAAACTGCTTTTGTTTTTCCAGAATTCGCATCAGAACCTGCTCCAGGCTCTGTAAGGCAATAGGCTCCAAACCACTCACCAGAAGCTAATTTAGGAACGTATTTTTGTTTTTGCTCTTCTGTACCGTACAAAGTAATAGGCATAGTTCCAATTCCTGTATGGGCACCGAAAGCAGTGCTAAATGAACCTGTGGCACCTGAGATATAATCACAAACCAACATTGTTGAAACAAAACCCATTCCCATACCACCATATGATTCAGGTACAGCAATACTTAATAAACCAAGCTCACCAGCTTTACGCATACATTCTTCAGTATACTTATAGTCTTTTTTTTCAAAGCGCTCCCAATGCGCCCAAAGTTCACGATCTACGAATTCTTTTGTGCTATCACGCATCATTTTTTGCTCTTCTGATAAATCTTCAAGCGTAAAGATGTCTTCACAATTTGTTTCTTTTACAAGGAACTGACCTCCTCTTAGTATGTCTTTTTCTGTTGTTTCCATTTTTCCTAATCCCAACCCTTTCCTTTGAAAAGGGATCTGTTGTGGGTTAATTTAAGTTATACTTTTATTATTTTATTTTTTAAAAATCGTCCCTTTAGGAAGATTTAGATGGAATTTTTCAATTCAAAAATTCAAAAATTCCAGCGGCGCCTTGCCCAGTACCTACGCACATAGTAACCATTCCGTATTTACCTTTCATGTTACGTTTGCGCATTTCGTCAAACAACTGAACAGAAAGTTTGGCACCCGTACATCCTAGTGGATGCCCTAAGGCAATAGCTCCACCATTTACGTTTACAATATCTTGGTTCAGATTCAGCTCACGCATAACTGCAAGTGACTGAGAAGCAAAAGCTTCATTCAATTCGATAAGCTCAATATCATCTTGCTTTAATCCTGCTTGTTTTAATGCTTTAGGAATAGCCTTTACAGGGCCAATACCCATAATGCGAGGTTCTACTCCAGCGGCAGCATAATTTACCAAACGAGCAATGGGTTCAATATTTAATTCCTTTACCATGTCTTCACTCATAACAAGTACAAAGGCGGCACCATCACTCATTTGTGAAGAGTTTCCTGCAGTTACACTGCCGCCAGCAGCGAAAACAGCTCTTAGACCAGCTAAAGCTTCTTTACTCGTACCTTTTCTCGGACCTTCATCTTTATTTACAGTGTAGCTTCTTGTTGCTTTTTTTCCATTTTCATCAACATATGTTTCATCAACTGTAATTGGAACAATTTGATCTTGAAAGCGATCTTCAGCTTGTGCTCTCAAGGCTTTCATATGCGAATTATAAGCAAACTCATCTTGGTCTTCACGCGATACCTTGAATTGTTTTGCAACGGCTTCAGCGGTATTTCCCATTCCCCAGTAATAATCTTCATGACCAGATTTTACCAAATCATAATTCAATTCTGGTTTGTTACCCGTCATAGGAACAGAACTCATACTTTCGGCACCACCTGCAATAATACAATCGGCCATTCCTGATTGAATTTTTGCAGTAGCAATACCAATAGTTTCGATCCCCGAAGAACAAAAACGATTTACGGTTACCCCAGGAACATCTACGATGTCTAACCCCATAAGTGAGATTAAACGTGCCATATTTAACCCTTGAGAACCTTCAGGCATTGCATTACCAACAATAACATCGTCAATACGTTTTTTGTCTAATTGTGGCAGTTCTTTCATCATGTATTGGATGGTTTCTGCTGCTAATTCATCAGTTCTTTTAAAACGAAAAACTCCTTTAGGTGCTTTTCCAACTGCTGTTCTATATGCTTTTACTATATATGCTGTTTTCATGTTTTTCTAGTTTCTTAAAGGTTTTCCTGTTTTCAACATGTGTTGAATTCTTTCGAGCGTTTTGCGTTCTGTACAAAGCGATAAGAAAGCTTCACGCTCTAAATCCAATAAATATTGTTCAGTCACTAAAGTAGGCTCTGATAAATCTCCACCTGCCATTACATAGGCCAATTTGTTAGCGATTTTTTTATCATGCTCACTTATGTAGTTACTATCTTCCATTGAATCAGTACCTACTAAGAACATCCCTAAAGCTTGTTTACCAAGAACTTTAATATCCTTACGTTTTACCGGTTGTGTGTAACCCGCTTCAGCCATTAGTTTAGCATGTGCTTTTGCAGTTGCTATTTGACGGTCTTTATTTACGACAACAATATCTTTTCCCTGTTGTAAAATTCCTAAATCAAATGCTTCATAGGCTGAGGTAGATACCTTAGCCATTCCAATGGTTAAGAAATATTCTTGAAGTACATTTAATTCTACATCATTTTTATGGAACAAATCTTGAGCTCTTAAAGCAAATTCTTTAGATCCACCGCCACCAGGGATAACACCTACACCAAACTCTACTAAACCAATGTATGTTTCTGCGGCAGCAACTACTTTATCAGCATGCAGTGATAATTCACAACCACCACCTAAAGCCATACCATGTGGCGCTGATATTGTTGGAATTGCTGAATAACGCATACGCATCATCGTGTCTTGGAACATTTTAATGGCCATGTTTAACTCATCATATTCTTGCTCTACAGCCATCATGAATATCATTCCAATATTGGCTCCAACAGAAAAATTAGGAGCTTGGTTACCAACAACCAATCCTTGGAAATCTTTTTCAGCAAGATCAATAGCTTTATTTAAGCCCGCTAAAACATCACCACCAATTGTATTCATTTTTGATTGAAATTCGACATTTAGAATACCGTCACCCAAATCTTCAACAACAACACCACTATTTTTAAATACTTCTTTGGACTTTCTTATGTTATCTAGAATGATAAACGAATCTTGTCCTGGGATTTTTTCTACTGATTTTTTGGGAATATCGTAGAAATAAGTAGCGCCATCTTTTACAGAGTAGAACGATTTTGTTCCAGAAGCAATCATATCGGTAACCCAAGCAGCAGGAGTTTCTCCTTCTACCTTCATTATTTCTAATCCTTTTTCAATGCCAATAGCATCCCAAATTTGAAAAGGACCATGCTCCCAGCCAAAACCAGCTTTCATAGCATCATCAATCTTATACAGCTCGTCTGTTATTTCAGGAATACGATGTGATACATAAGCAAATAATGCAGCAAAACTCTTTCTGTAGAATTCGCCTGCTTTATCCTTACCAGCTACTAAAACTTTAAAACGATCAACTACCTTATCAATAGTTTTTGTTAATTCTAATGTAGCGAAGCTTGCTCTTGCGTTAGCACGATAATCCATCGTACCTAAATCTAAAGTCAAAATTTCAGTTTTTCCTTTAGCATCTTTAGATTTTTTATAGAAACCTTGTCCCGTTTTACTTCCTAACCATTTGTTCTCCATCATTGTAGTGATGAAACTAGGTAGTTTAAACAGTTCTAATTTCTCATCATTCGTACAATTATCAGCAATACCATTAGCTACATGTACTAAAGTATCTAGACCAACAACATCAACAGTTCTAAAAGTAGCTGATTTTGGACGACCGATTACTGGTCCAGTTAATTTATCTACTTCCTCAACAGTCATTCCCATTTCTTTAACCATATGAAAAAGACTTTGGATACTGAAGATCCCTATTCTGTTGCCAATGAATGCTGGTGTATCTTTAGCAACAACTGATGTTTTTCCTAAAAATTTTTCGCCATATCCATTTAAAAATGCCAAAACTTCAGGTGAGGTTTTTGGTCCAGGGATTATTTCGAAAAGTTTTAAATAACGAGCAGGATTAAAAAAGTGCGTTCCACAGAAATTCTTCTGGAAATCTTCACTGCGTCCTTCACTCATAAAATGTATAGGGATACCAGAAGTATTCGAAGTTATTAAGGTACCTGGAGTTCTGTGCTTTTCAAGATTTTCAAAGACTATTTTTTTAATATCTAATCTTTCTACAACAACCTCAATAATCCAATCGACTTTCGAAACTTTAGCAATATCATCTTCCAAGTTTCCTGTGGTAATACGATCAGCGAATTTTTGATGGTAAATAGGAGAGGGTTTTGATTTAAGTGCCGCAACAAGTGAATCATTCACCAACCTATTTCGGACTATATTATCTTTTAATGTTAACCCTTTCGACTTTTCTTTATCAGTAAGTTCGCGCGGTACAATATCTAATAATAAAACCTCAACTCCGATATTTGCGAAATGGCATGCAATGCCACTACCCATAATTCCTGAGCCAATAACTGCTACTTTTTTAATGTGCTTATTCATCGAATTCATTACGATTAATTAGTTTTTTAATCTTTACTATAAATTTTCTTATCTGTCACTAGTTTGTTTATGGTTTCTATAACCTCAAAAAAAGAAGTCAATTTTTCATCTGTAACATTTTGTTTAATTACTTCATTAAAACGAAGAACAACATCTTTCGAATCTTTTCTTTTTTCTAGACCAAATTCGGTTAAGTGAATGAGTACTCCACGACCATCATTAGGGTTAGGCTTTCTTTTAATTAAACCCTTATCTTCCATACTTTTTAGTATTCTAGAAAGACTGGTAGCTTCCATGCCCATTTTGGGACCTAGCGCTGTAGAAGGTGTTCCTGTTTTTGGGTCTATACTTAAAAGTGTAAAGCCTACGGCCATGGTTGTGTCAAAATTTTTAGCTTCTTCATTATATAATCTAGCGACTGCTTGCCATGTTGCTCTTAGTGCATAATCGATTGTAAGCTCCTGCATAAATTTATATATAGAAACCAAATATAGTAAAATTTATTATGCATGCATAATAAATTTGTATAAAATCTTCTATAGCAAGTAGTTGTTGGAATGTCTTAATAAGTAATATTTAATTTCGATAAAAAATTAGCATCTTGAATCAACTAAGTATTTGATTTCACTATTGTTTTAATTTCACGACTAACTTTAGTTGAGAGAATTAATGGTGAAAAACACATGGCAGTCATAACCAAGGGAACGAAATAAATTAATTTGCAATCTTTTCCCTATAAATATCCTAAACAGTAATTCGGATCATGAAACACATCATAAACAATGAAACAATTGCTCATATGAATTGTCTTTTATTGATTTTTTTGAGTTGCTTTAAATACAACTTTTTAAATGGCATAATTAAAGTATGAACCAAAATTTTTGATTCATATCAAGACTTTACCTAATGCTCATAAATATCATTATAAAGTGCAATATATTTTTGTTTAACTATTTTGCGACGTAATTTCATGGTAGGAGTAAGGTGACCATTGTCAATACTCCAAACATCAGGAGTTAGTCTAAATTGTTTTACTTTTTCCCATTTTGCGAAATTTTCATTGGCTACATCTATTTCTTCTTGAAAACGTACAATTACTTTTTCATTAAGAACTAGTTCTTCATTGGTGCCAATTTCTATATTGTGAATTTTAGCCCAGTTTTTTATAAAATCAAAATCAGGTTGAATTAACGCAGCAGGCATTTTTTCGCCTTCACCCACAACCATTATTTGATCAATAAATCTAGATTGTTTGAATCTGTTTTCTAACAACTGTGGAGCTACATATTTACCTCCAGAGGTTTTGAACATTTCCTTTTTACGGTCAGTAATTTTTAAGAAACCATCAGCATCAATTTCGCCAATGTCGCCAGTGTGAAAATAACCATCTTTGATAACTTCTGCAGTTTTGGCTTCATCTTTATAATAGCCTAACATCACTTGAGGACCTTTTATGCAAATTTCTCCATCTTCAGCTATTTTTACTTCAGTACGATCCAAAGGTTTACCAACAGTACCTATTCTAAAACCTCCATTACGCATATCATTCACAGATACTACAGGCGATGTTTCTGTAAGACCATAACCTTCCATAACACCAAATTCTGCAGCGTTAAAAATACGTGCTAAACGAGGTTGTAAAGCAGCACTACCTGATGCCATGACTGACAAATTGCCTCCTAAAGCTGCTTTCCATTTACTAAAAATAAGCTTACGTGCTAGTGCTAATTTTTGTTCATACCACCAACCATTTTGAGCGTAAGGCTCATATTTTAACCCTACTTCCACTGCCCAAAAGAATAATTTCTTTTTAACTCCTGTTAAAGTAGTGCCTTTAGCTATTATTTTATCATACACTTTTTCTAATAAACGTGGTACTGCGGTCATTACATTGGGCTGAACCTCTTGTGCGTATTCACTAATTTGATCTATAGGAGCAAAGTAAATACTAGTACCACAATACTGGTATAAATAGATAAGCATACGTTCATAGACATGGCATACTGGGAGAAAACTCAATGCTTTGGAATTGCCAATTTCAATGGGAATTCTTTTAAAACTTTCTAAGGCATTACTAACCAAATTGTCATGTGATAGCATTACCCCTTTAGGCCTTCCTGTTGTTCCTGATGTATAAATTAATGTGGCTAAATCTTCGGGTTTTACTGCTTCTTTTGATTTTTCTACTTCCTCCTGATTAGAAGTGTCTTTTCCTAATTCTAATACTTCTGACCAGTTTTTACAATTAGGCAATTCATCAAAGGAATATACTTCCTTTAGAGAGGGTACTTGATTTTGAATAGCTTTTACTTTTTCATAGACTTCAGCACAGGATACAAAACAATATTTAGCTTCTGAGTGGTTCAGAACATAAGCATAATCATCTTCTGATATAGTAGGGTAAATAGGCACATTTTGTGCGCCTAATTGTAATATGCCAATATCCATGATATTCCATTCGGTTCTATTGGTCATGGAGATAAGAGCAATTTTATCATTAGGTTTTACACCCAAGCGTAATAATGCCCTACTGATTGCATTGGCACGTTCTAAATATTCTTTAGTAGATGTGGTTACCCATTTTCCGTTATAATTTGTAGCAAGAGCGTTTTCAAGGTTGTATTGCTCTAACTGATAATATGGAAAATCAAAGAGTCGGGTAATATTTTGCATACTTAGTTTCTGAATTGAAATCGCAAATTAAGAAAAAAAGGGGTTTCTAAAATGAGATTGATAAAAATAATGTGAATTCATTGAGAATTTTATTTTCATTATTAGGAATAGGTGTGAAAATTTCATCCAAATGATTTACCCTAAATAATCTGTCAGTTAAGTAGTTACATTAATAATGTCCATAAAAAAAATATTTAAACCTTAAAATAAGAAAGACCATTTGTTTTCAAATGGTCTTTCTTATTTTATAAATAGTAAGCTGTATTATTTTTTATTTTCTACCCAAAGTCTTGCGTTTACAAATGCTTGCAACCAAGGTGAAACTTCATCAGTTCTATCACTTGGGTAATGCGCCCAGTTCCAAGGGAAAGTAGAGCGTTCAAAGTGTGGCATAGTTACTAAATGTCTACCTGATTTATCGCAAAGCATAGCCGTATTGTAATCACTGCCATTAGGATTTGCTGGATACCCTTCGTAACCGTATTTAGCAACAATAGTATAGTCAGACTCGGAAAGTGGTAAGTTGAATTTACCCTCACCATGAGAAATCCAAACTCCTAATTTCAGCCCTTCTAAAGAAGAAAGCATTACGGAGTTGTTTTTCTGAATGGCTACCGATGTAAAGTTACTTTCGTGTTTGTAGGATTCGTTATACGTCATTTTTCCATGGGTATGGTGCTCCGGATTTATTAAATCTAATTCCATGAATAATTGGCACCCATTACAAATACCAACGGATAAGGTGTCGGGTCTTGCAAAGAAATTCTTTAAAGCGGTATTAGCCTTTTCGTTGTATTTAAATGCTCCAGCCCATCCTTTTGCACTTCCTAAAACATCAGAGTTAGAGAAACCACCAACAGCACCAATAAACTGAATATCTTCTAATGTTTCACGACCAGCGATTAAATCGGTCATATGTACATCTTTTACATCAAAACCGGCTAAATACATGGCATTCGCCATTTCCCGTTCCGAATTACTTCCTTTTTCTCGTAGAATAGCAGCTTTTGGTCTTGTTCCTTTAAATTCAACTAGTTTACCATCAAATTCACTGGGGAATTTATAGGTTAGTGGTTGATTTTTATAATTATCAAAACGGTTTTTAGCTAAACCATTAGCCGTTTGTTTATTATCTAATAAGTACGATGTTTTAAACCAAGTATCACGTAGTGAAGTAATATTTAACCCCATTTCCATTCCGCCATTTTTGATGGTTAATGTACTTTCAGTAGCAACAGTTCCTATTTTTTTGAAATCGATTTTAGCAGCATTTAAAACATGCTCTACTGTTTCATTTTTGGCTTGGAAAACAATACCGGCATTTTCAGAGAACAATAATTTGATCGTATCTTCTTCTCCTATGTCAGACAAATCTAAATTTGCTCCTAGGTTAACATCAGCAAAGCATAACTCTAATAAGGTTGTAATCAATCCGCCAGAGGCCACATCATGACCAGCAACAATTTGTCCGTCCCTTATTAAAGATTGGATGGTATTGAAAGTATTCCTTAAACTTTCAGGATCGTTTACGGTAGGGGCTTCATTTCCAATTTTGTTTAAAACTTGTGCGAAGGAAGAACCGCCTAATTTATAGTTGTCTTTTGATATGTTTATGTAATAAATAGCACCACCATCTTTCTGTAACACGGGCTCTACAACTTTCGTAATATCATTACAATTTCCAGCAGCGGAAATAATTACAGTACCAGGAGAAATCACATCTCCATCTTTATATTTCTGCTTCATGGAAAGGGAATCTTTCCCTGTAGGTACATTGATGCCTAAAGCTATAGAAAAATCTGAAATAGCTTGAACCGCCTCGTATAAACGTGCATCTTCTCCTTCGTTTTTACACGGCCACATCCAGTTTGCAGATAATGAAACTGATTTTAAACCTTCTTTTAATGGCGCCCAAATAAGATTAGTTAACGCCTCAGTAATACTATTTTTACTACCAGCGGTAGGATCTATTAATCCAGAAATAGGGGAGTGTCCGATCGAAGTTGCAATACCTTCTTTTCCTTTATAATCTAAAGCCATTACGCCACAATTGTTGAGTGGTAATTGTAATGGTCCAGCACACTGTTGCTTGGCAACTTTACCACCAACACAACGGTCTACCTTATTTGTTAACCAATCTTTGCAGGCCACAGCTTCTAATTGTAAAACTTGATCCAAATAATCGTGAAAAAACTCAAGTGAATATTGAGGGTTCTCATATTTTCTTTCTACAGTTTTATCTGTCATGATGGTTTTTGGTGAACTTCCAAACATATCTTCCAATGCTAAATCCATAGGTTTTTCACCAGTGGTATTGGATTCAAAAGTAAATCGGTTATCACCGGTTACATCACCAACTTCATACATAGGAGAACGCTCACGATCTGCAATACGTTTTAGTAAATCAATATCTGATTTACCAATAACTAAGCCCATCCGCTCTTGCGATTCGTTTCCAATAATTTCCTTAGCAGAAAGTGTAGGATCGCCTACAGGTAATTTATCTAAATCTATTTTCCCACCAGTCTCTTCTACCAATTCAGAAAGGCAGTTTAAATGTCCACCTGCACCATGATCATGAATCGAAACAATAGGATTTTTATCACTTTCTACCATTCCACGCACTGCATTAGCCGCACGTTTTTGCATTTCAGGGTTGGAACGTTGTACTGCATTCAATTCTATCGCAGCACTAAATTCTCCTGTATCCGCACTTGAAACCGCAGCGCCACCCATTCCAATACGATAGTTATCACCTCCTAGAATTACAATTTTATCGCCCGTCTGTGGTTTATCTTTTATGGCTTGATCTGCTTTCCCATAACCAATACCACCTGCTTGCATAATTACTTTGTCATAACCTAGCCTGCGCGGACTTGGGGTAGTCGAAGTCTCTTTGTGCTCAAAAGTTAAAACGGAACCTGTAATAAGGGGTTGACCAAATTTATTACCAAAATCTGATGCGCCATTAGATGCTTTTATTAGAATATCCATAGGCGTTTGGTACAACCATTCGCGTTCTGGCATTCCGTTTTCCCATTTACGGCCTTCTTCTAAACGAGAATAAGCAGTCATGTAAACAGCGGTTCCAGCTAAGGGTAAAGAGCCCTTACCACCCGCTAATCTATCTCTGATTTCACCTCCAGCACCAGTTGCTGCACCATTAAAAGGTTCCACTGTTGTAGGGAAATTATGTGTTTCTGCTTTTAAAGAAATAACAGAATCAAAATCTTTTTCTGTGTAAAAATCAGGTTTATCAGCACTTTTAGGTGCAAACTGAACCACTTTGGGTCCTTTTACAAAAGCAACGTTATCTTTATACGCAGATACAATACCGTTATGGTTTTCCAGTGCTGTTTTTTTAATCAATTTAAAAAGAGAAGAAGGCATTTCTTGACCATCAATAACAAACGTACCATTGAATATTTTATGACGGCAGTGTTCGGAGTTTACTTGACTGAAGCCGAAAACTTCAGAATCAGTAAGTTTGCGCCCTATTTTTTTTGAAAGTTGATTCAAATAATCAACCTCTTCATCATTTAATGCTAGTCCTTCTTTTTGATTGTAAACTGCTATGTCTTCAATTTCTAAAATTGATTCAGGGGTAACAGCTATTGTAAATATGTTTTGATGTAAACCAGTGTACTTTTGCAAGAGCATCGGATCAAAATCTTTAGTAGCTTCGGTTGAAGCTTTAAATTCTTCAATTCGAATAATTCCTATAATACCCATATTCTGAGTAATCTCCGTAGCGTTTGTACTCCATGGAGTGATCATTGCTGCTCTTGGGCCAACAAAAAAGGCGTCAAGAGACGCCGAATTTATTTTAGATAGGTTGCCAAACAACCATGATAATTTAGATATGTTTTCTGTAGAAAGTTCGTTTTTGGTCTGTACGGCAAAAACTTTACTGGTGATATCCCCGAAAAAGTGAATCATGTGCGCTTTAAATTGTTCGATTTAAGAAAGCACAAATTTACATTATTTTCACTGATTTTATTTCGAGAATAGTTAACAGTTTTTAGACAAATTGTTGATTACTTTAATTTTGCACCATTCCTATTTTGTAGGAGCTGTCTTTTCTAATAAGGCCATATAAAATCCGTCATAACCACTTTCCGAGGCGTAAATTTTATTTTCTTTTACTAATTTAAAATCTTTACCCTCTTCGGAAGCTAAAAATGAAATAACCTGATCATTATTTTCTTGAGGAAGAATAGAGCATGTAGCATAAACTAATTTTCCATCGTCTTTAACCATTTTACTATAGCTGCGCAAGATTTCTTGTTGTGTAGCTTTTATTTTTTCTAAAAATTCCGGTTGTAATTTCCATTTAGCATCAGGATTTCTGCGTAATACCCCTAATCCTGTACAAGGAGCATCAATTAAAACACGGTCTGCTTTACCATACAATTTCTTAATTACTTTAGTGGAGTCGATAACTCTTGGCTCAATATTAAAGGCGCCATTTCTTTTCGCTCTTCTTTTTAATTCTTTTAGTTTATTCTCATAGATGTCCATTGCAATCAACTGTCCCTTATTTTCCATTAAGGCAGCAATGTGCAAGGCTTTTCCTCCAGCACCAGCACAAGTATCGATAACTCTCTGACCAGGTTTAACATCTAAAAACTCAGCTACTAGCTGTGAAGAGGCATCTTGAACTTCAAAAAAACCATTTTGGAAAGCTTCAGTTGTAAAAACATTACCACGTTCTGCAAGCTTCAATGCATCATTATAACCTTTGATTGGCTCGCAATCGATACCGTTTTCTAAAAGTATTTTACGTAGATCTTCTTTAGTAGTTTTTAGGGTATTTGCTCTTAATACTACTTCAGCTTGTTGGTTTAGCGCATGTATTTCTTTGGTCCAGCGTTTTTCACCTAAAGCTTTTACTCCCAATTCGTCCATCCAATCAGGGATAGATTCTTTGAATTTTCTAATTCTAGATAATTCGTCAAACTTACCTTTTATTTTTCTAGCCGGTACGGTCTCTATTTGTTTCCAATCGGGTAATTCTATTCCTCTTAAAACAGCCCAAACAGCAAACAATCTAAATAAATTAGGTCTGCTAAATGGTGCTTTTACTTCTGCTATTTCGGTGTATAAACGTTTGTAGCGAACAATCTCATAGGTAGTTTCTGCAATAAACCCTCTGTCACGAGATCCCCATCGCTTGTCGTATTTTAATACTTTTTGTACTACTTTATCAGCATATTCACCTTCATTGAAAATAAGGTTCAAGGCATCAACAACTGCAAACACCAAATTTCTATGTAGTTTCATCTTTAAAATTTAAGGGTGCAAAGGTATTGTATTAGAAGTTATTCCCTTTATTTTTGATGAAAATTATCACTATGAAGTATTTATTCGCATTTGCACTGTTTTTGGCCCTAATCTCTTGTAATGAAGAGGAAAAGATTAAACCATTTTCTTCAGTATCGGTTGAAACTATTTATGAAGATTCGTTAAGTATAAGAGCTATTGAGGTTATTGGCGGTAGTTTGGCAATTGGTGCAAGCAATGGTTTTATCGGTAATATAGGTCTTGCATCAGGAAAAGTGTATGCTACTTCTCAAAAGTACGATTCGATTAGTCCTGAGTTTAGAGCTATTGGGCATACATCAAAAGATGTTTTTGTGCTATCTGCTGGTAATCCTGCTTTACTCTATAAAACTGGAGATAATGGGAAAATGGAATTGGTGTATAAAGAAGAAGGCGAAGGTGTTTTTTATGATGCTATGACTTTTTGGAATGACACAGAAGGTATCGCTATTGGGGATAGTATGAATGGTTGTTTATCTGTACTAATTACAAGAGATGCTGGTTTAAATTGGCTGAAATTACCTTGTTCAGTATTACCTGAAGGAATTGAAGGAGAAGGTGCGTTTGCAGCAAGCAATACCAATATTAAAACTATAGGTGATAAAACATGGGTAGCTACAACAAATGGGCGTGTTTTTTATAGTGCAGATAAAGGCCATACATGGGAGGTAATTCAGAGTCCAATTATTAATTCAGAACCAACACAAGGAATCTATTCTATTGATTTTTATAATGAGTTCATTGGTTTTGCGGTAGGTGGTGATTATACAATGCCGGTGAACACATCAGCTAATAAAGCTGTAACTACAGATGGTGGAAAAACGTGGCAATTAGTTGCTGATGGTCAGGAACCTGGATATATGAGTTGTGTTCAGTTTGTGCCTAATTCAAAAGGAATGGGTTTAGTAGCGACAAGTTTTAATGGAATAAGCTATTCTTCGGATATGGGAGCGACTTGGAAAAAAATGTCAAGTGAAGGATTCTATACGCTGCGCTTTCAAAACGATTCTGTAGCTTATGCAGCAGGAAAAGGTAGTGTTGCTAAATTGACTTTTAAATAAAAAAAATCCGTTAAATTAAGTTTAACGGATTTCAATATTTACTTGTTTCCTTTATTTTTATCGCGATATTGTTTGATTAACTGTCTTTTAAAATCTTCTTCTGAACGCAGTAAGAGGAGTGTTTTTTTTGGTGATATTACCTTTGTTACTTTCTTTATAAATGCTTCTTCTAACTCATTTTCCTCCTTCTCGAAAAGGATAAATTTTTCTAAAAGCTTTGATGCTTGATTTTCAGTGAGATTTTCAGAATCTTTCATTTTTGCATAAATTTCTGAATGCCCCTTTTCACGTTGCTGTTGCTTTTTTGCTTCGTAATCATTGTAGATGGGCCAAAAAGCTTGAGCCTCGGTACTGTTAAGATTTAAACGTTCTGTAATAAAAGCAATTTTAAGTGTTTTTATCTTATCCCAATCAGGTTTTCGCTGACCGTAGAATAAAGTTGTTGCTAGTAAAAAAGCAACAAAGAGTATTTTTTTTAGGTTATTCATTATTTTCTAAATTAAGTTCTTCAAAATCATCAATGCTATTATTTAAATAATCAATAACATTTTCATCATTCAAATGATTATTTATTATGTCTTTAATTTCTAATTCATCAACAGCAATCATTTCTGCTATATCATAACTGCTAAATCCTAATTCGTCACTTCCGAAATAGTTTTCTATGTCAGAATTCGCGATATCTTCAAAAGTTAAACTTGGCGAATTACTTAATTTTAATCCAATAAAAAGTATAAGAACTGCCGCTATCGCCGCTGCAGCATAATACTGTTTTTTGAAAGAATTAAGTTGGATTACATTTGGCTCTACTGCTGCTATTTTCTGTTTAATTTTTTCATGCAATGTTTCAAAATAATCTTCAGGAACTTTAAATCCGTCTTGTTTTGAATTAATAGTTTCCTCTATTGATAATTTTGTCATCAATTTATCAGTAAAACTATCAAAGTAGCCTTCTGGAGTTTTAAAACTATTTTTTTCTTTTTTCATTACTTTAGTTTGACTATCAATAGGTTAAAAGGTTTAATTTTCTTTTAAAAAGCTTTCTAATTTTTTTACGGCTATATGGTAGGATGCTTTTAAGGCTCCGACTGAAGTTTCTAATATTTCAGAAATTTCTTCATATTTTAATTCCTGATAGTACTTCATGTTAAAAACTAACTTTTGTCTTTCAGGTAATGTAGCAATTGCTTTTTGCAATGCTAATTGTATATAATCACCATCAAAATATACGTCAGCTTCTAAATTTTCGATCATTCTTTCTTGAGTCTCTGAATCACTAACGCCTAATTTCCTCGTCTTAATTTTTAGAAAAGAAAGAGCTTCGTTAGTTGCAATACGGTACATCCAAGAATATAATTTACTATCGCCTTTAAAACCATTAATATTATTAAAAACTTTGATAAATGTATTCTGTAACACATCATCTGTATCATCATGATCCAAAACAATTCTTCGAATATGCCAATAGAGTCTTTCTTTGTAGGTGTTTACCAACAATTCGAAAGCTTGCGCCTGAGTGTTTGGCGATTGCAATTGTTCTACTAAGAGTTCTTCAGTTAACAAATTTAGTTGTCTTAAGACTTATAACTATGACTACAAAAGTATAAAAAGGTTTAACTGCTGAAGATATATTTTTAAAAACCACTTATTAAACTATTGCTTCAAAGTAGATTAGAAAAAGAAAACTAACATTAGAAAGCTTGCTTGCTGTAAGCTTAACTTAAAGACTGCATGGTAACTAATTTTTTATAAACTCCATCTGCGGCCAAAAGTTCAGCATGCGACCCTTGCTCAACAATTTCACCTTTTTGTAAAACTACAATGGTATTCGCATTCTGGATTGTAGATAAACGGTGCGCTATCACGATTGATGTTCGGTTGCGCATCATTTTTTCTAAGGCATCCTGTACCAAACGCTCACTTTCAGTATCTAAAGCAGAGGTAGCTTCGTCAAGAATCATAATTGGCGGATTCTTTAATACTGCTCTTGCAATAGATAAGCGTTGTTTTTGTCCTCCACTTAATTTGTTACCACTATCACCAATATTTGTAGAATAGCCTTCTGGTAATTCCATAATAAAATCATGGGCATTGGCAATTTTAGCCGCTTCAATAATTTCTTCATCAGTGGCGTTTTCTTTTCCTAAGCTGATATTGTTTCTAACAGTTTCGTTAAAAAGAATAGAATCTTGGGTTACTAAGCCTAGTAGACCACGTAAAGATTTTTTCTTAAAATCTTTTATATTAATTCCATCAATAGTGATACTGCCTTCATTTACATCATAGAATCTGGTTACAAGATTGGCAATTGTACTTTTTCCGCTTCCAGATTGACCAACTAAGGCAATGGTTTCTCCTTTTGGAACGGTTAGATTGAAGTTCTTTAACACATAATCATCCTCATACTTGAAAGAGATATTTTGCAGTTGAACGCTAGAATCAAATGAAGTTTTAGTAATGGCATCTGCTTTTTCAGAAATGGTATTCTCAGTTTCTAAAATTTCAAGAACGCGTTCTGCAGCCGCATTCCCTTTTTTAACACCATAAATAGCTTTGCTGATTGCTTTTGCAGGGGTTAATACACCGTAGGCTAAACTCATATAGGTAATAAAAGAAGGGGCATCTAGGGTTTTATCAACCAATACCATTTTACCCCCAAACCAGAGAAGAACGCCGATAGTTAGAATCCCTAAAAATTCACCAGAAGGCGAAGCTAAGTTTTGACGATTGAGAAGTGTATTTGAAAAATTAAAAAATCGAGTAGTTGATGCTGAAAAAGTTTTGTAAAATCTTGATTCCGAATTGAAAGCTTTTATGACTCTTAAACCTCCTAGAGTTTCTTCAACTACCGATAAAAACTCTCCTTGTTCTCTTTGAACATCATCAGATTGTTTTTTAAGAGATTTACCAATTAAAGAAATAATATACCCAGATACGGGGATAAAAATAAATACAAATAACGTAAGTTGAGAACTAATCAAAAACATCACTGCAATAGTGAAAATTATGGTAAGTGGCTCACGAACAATAAGTTCTAATACCGATAAGAATGAATGTTGAATTTCTAAAACATCTGAAGAGATACGTGCAATCACATCTCCCTTACGTTTCTCTGAATAATAAGAGATTGGCAAATCTGTTATTTTTTTGTACATCGCATTCCGTACATCTTTTAAAACACCATTCCGAAGAAAAGTGATAAAATACATAGCTAAGTAATTGAATATGTTTTTAAAGAGAAACAAGACAATGACAAGACCAATTACGAGTACAAGACCTTGCATTTTGTCATCTTCCGCAAATTGTGTTACTTGATAATTCATGTAATCCATGAAATAATCCTTCAATTTAGCGATGCCTTCGTACGATGGTTTAACACATATTTGTTCATCTTTTTCAAATAATACATTGAGCATTGGCATCAGCGCTGCAAAGGAAAGTGCGCTAAATAATGCATAAAGAATATTGAAAAATATGTTTAAATAACCAAATTTACTATAGGGTCTCGCAAAGCGAAGAATCTTCTTGTAATAATCCATTAATTCAATTTGAGTTCGCTTAAAATACGCTCAATTTTAGCTTCTAATTTAGCATCCACTTCTTTGAAATTTTCAGCCTTATCAAGCGTTGTATTTATGCTAAAATAGAATTTGATTTTAGGCTCCGTTCCACTTGGTCTGGCGGCCATTCGCGTTCCATCTTCAGTAGTGTAAATCAAAACATTTGACTTTGGAATATCGATAGTGGTAACTTTTCCAGTAGTTAGGTTTTTAGAGGTTGAGGTATTGTAATCATCAACAATAATTACTTTGGAGCCATCTATACTCGAAACAGGGTTTTCTTTGAAATCGATCATCATTTGCTTAATTTCTGCAGCCCCATCCATTCCTTTTTTCGTAAGAGAAATTAATTTTCCTTTATAGAAACCATATGCCACGTAAGAAGCAATTAAGTCTTTGTAAAAAGAACTCCCATTTGCTTTTGCATTAGCTGCAATCTCACAGGCTAATAGGGTAGAAGTAACAGCATCTTTATCTCTTACGAAATCCCCAACCATAAAACCGAAGCTTTCTTCTCCACCACCTATAAAATGTTGATTCGGGAAGTCCTTAATCATTTTACCAATCCATTTAAAACCAGTAAGTGCAGTTTTGTATTCAACTCCATAAGCATTGGCCATCGCTTCCATCATAGGCGTAGAGACTATGGTAGAAGCTATAAATTCATTGCCTTTAAAGCCTTTTTCTTTTTGATTATCTAAAAGAAATTTTGTCATTTGAACCATGGTCTGGTTGCCATTTAAAATTTCCATTTTACCATCTAAATTACGAACCGCTATTCCTAATCTATCGCTATCAGGATCGGTACCCACAACCATATCAGCGCCAATTGCTTCAGCCTTTTTGATAGCCATTGATAAAGCTTCAGGTTCTTCAGGATTAGGTGAAACTACGGTTGGAAAGTCTCCGTCTGGTTTTGCTTGTTCAGCGATAATGGTAACATTTTTGTAACCAGCACGTTTTAATACTTCTGGAATTGCGGTAATAGATGTTCCATGTAAGGATGTAAAAACGATTTTAAAATCATCTTTACCTTTTGCATTAAAACTACCATTAGCAACAGAGGCAGCAATAAATGCTTCATCAACATCTTTATCAATTAGTTCGATTAAGCTTGAATCTGCATTGAAATTAATATCTTCAAATGAAAGTGAATTGATTTCAGAGACTATCGCTGTATCTTGAGGAGGAACTATTTGTCCGCCATCAGTCCAATACACTTTATAGCCATTATATTCAGGAGGATTGTGTGATGCTGTTAATACGATGCCAGCATGACAGTTTAAATGTTTTACCGCAAATGAAAGTTCAGGAGTTGTTCTCAACTCTGAGAATAAGTACACTTTAATACCATTGGCAGAAAAAACTTCTGCTACAGTTTTAGCTAAAGTATCACTATTATGACGACAATCGTAAGCAATAACCACCTTAATATCTTCTCCTTTATAGGTTTGTTTTAGATAATTGCTTAAGCCTTGTGTGCTCTTACCTAAAGTGTATTTATTTATTCTATTGGTTCCAGCACCCATTACACCCCGCATTCCTCCAGTTCCGAACTCCATATTTTTATAAAAACGGTCTTTCAGTTCTTCAGTATTGGTATCAATGAGATGTTTTACTTCGTTTCTTGTAGCTGTATCAAAAAAATCGGTTAACCAGGTTTTGGCGGTGTTTAGTATGCTGTCCATAAAAATGTAACTTAAATAATTAATGTTTTAAATTTACAAAGAATATTATTTTTCTTAGGGCCTAATATTTATTTCTTCTGCAATAGTGTAGCGAGTTTCGTTTTTTCTAGATCTGACCATAATTTCGCCAAGAAAACCTGCTAAAAATAACTGTGTTCCTATAATCATAGCTGTTAAGGCTATAAAAAACTGAGGCCTGTCAGTAATTAATCTGCCAGTGGTGTGAATGAATAGTTTGTCTATTCCTAAATATAGTGCAAAACCAAAGCCGATAATAAACATGATAACTCCTAAGGCTCCAAATAAATGCATAGGACGTTTTCCGAATTTTGAGACAAACCAAATGGTAATTAAATCAAGAAAACCATTGATGAAACGCTCCATTCCGAATTTTGTTTTCCCGTATTTACGCGCTTGATGAAGCACTATCTTTTCTCCAATATTTGAGAATCCCGCATTTTTAGCCAATACAGGAATATAGCGGTGCATTTCTCCAGAGACTTCAATGTTTTTCACGACATTTTTATTAAATGCTTTTAAACCACAATTAAAGTCATGAAGTTTTACCCCCGAAGTTTTTCGGGCCGCCCAATTAAATAATTTAGACGGCATATTTTTGCTTAGAATAGAATCGTATCTCTTTTTTTTCCAACCAGAGATTAAATCAAAGCCTTCTTTTTGAATTAAGGTGTATAATTCAGGAATTTCATCTGGATTGTCTTGTAAATCAGCATCCATAGTAATTACGACATCACCGACAGCTGCTTTAAAACCTGCATGTAGGGCCTGTGATTTACCAAAATTCTTTAAAAATCGAATGCCCTTTACAGCGCCATTGGTATGAGTAAGCCTAGTAATTTCTTTCCAAGAACCATCTGTACTCCCATCATCGATAAAAATAATTTCATAGGAATACTTGTTGCTTTCCATTACGGAAACAATCCAATTATGTAGCTCGTTTAATGATTCTTCCTCGTTAAGAAGGGGTATTATAATTGATAAATTCATGCAATACTTCTGAAAATCTTTTCAAAAGTACGGATTAATCTAAATTTTCTGTCTTTTTTAAAATAAGTCCTGTAATTAAAGCGGTAATAAAGCCAATAAAAAGATTCATAATTAAAATGGCTGGGTAAATAAACCAACTAAATTTGCTTTGCATAGCAATTGCGTTCTCAATATCATCAGCAGTCATTGAAGGATTACTTTCTTGGATTGTTATTCTCGAGATTTCCGCTGTTTTTTCCCAGAAATCAGGAACTATTACAGAACTAAGTAAATAAGTGAATAGTATAGAAATTACGGCAGCTACTAATGCTGTGATAGCACCTAAACCTAGTGCTTGACCTAGAGAAAGATACCCGTTATTTGCTTTTTTAAAATTAAATATTGCAATTACTACAACTACTACAAAAATCAATATTTGAACTATTGATTTAATAGGTGATTGGTCATAGAGCATATCACCGGCCATTAGCATAAATGTAAATACGATTCCTATAACGGCTGCAATTACACCATAAATTAAACCGAATTTTCCTGTTGTTGGTTGTTTGTTTTCCATTTTATAAAGTTTTAGGTTGTTTCTTCTTTAGTATACATTTGTCTAAAAATGTTACACATTAAAGATACTAATTTTCTAAGTTCTTTTAATAATATAGATTTTTACAGGTTCTCTGTGGTTTTTAATGTAATACCTGTTATTAAAGAGGTAATAAAGCCAATTGATAGATTGAAAAGTAAAATAAAAGGATAGGTAATCCAAGCCATTTTACGCTGCAATGCTATCGTACTATTCAATTGTTCCTGCGTAATATTCGGGTTTTGTTGTTGAAGCATAACGCTATTAAATGCGGCTGATTTATCCCAGAAATCTGAGAGTATAAAATTAGTAAGAAGATACGTAAATACTATGGTTATAAGTGCGGAAACCACTGCAGTTATAACCCCAACACCTACTGCTTGACCTACAGATAGAAAGTTATTATTTTGTTTTTTAAAATTAGAAATAGTTATTATAATTGGAACAATTAACACGAAGAAACCAGCTATTGATTTAAAAATAGACTGGCTATACAACATATTGATAGCAATTAGAAAAGCAGTAAATATAATCCCTATTAATCCTGTTATAATTCCATAATTAATTCCAAATTTTATAATTTTTGCTTGATTTGGTTTCATAATGTGATTTGAAAAAATAATACGCTGTTTTGGTTATTTGCAAGTTGATTTTTTATGACTATCGATTTCTCAATATACTTCCGACGATAAATGAAACTAAAATTCCTAGTAGTGAAAATTTAAGGATGCTACTAAATACACTAAAAATAGAACTAGTTTGTTGTATGCTGTCTCCTTCGGTTATCATTTTTTCAACATCGCCACTCTTTCCATATAAATTGGCCCATTCAAGGGCTGTATTTTTTTGGAACTCATTATCGATGTAAACATCATAAAAAAAGGATTGTAGTGCAAATAAGCTTCCTACGATAACCATAAACATTACTCCAATTAGTAGTGCTTCTTTTAAGTCTAGCTCGTTATTCTGACTTTTCTTGTATTTTTTTATAATATAAATAATTGCTAAAATTTCAAAAAGAAAAGCAATTAAGAAAGTGGAATAATAAACTTTACTATTAACTTCTGCTAATTTTGGAATTACATCAAGTACAATTCTTCCAACACCAAATAGTAGTGCTACTGGTAAAACAATTTGCTTAATAGAACTGGTGGTATTTGTTTCCAATAATGTGTATTTTTAGACTTAAATAAGGCAAAAGTAATCTTTATTATTTTCATTGATTATGGGGATTTTTATATTTGTTTTATTTTTTTGTGATTAAAGATTGCTGTTTTCGGAAAAATACTTAAATTTGCACCTCTAAAAATACATGTTACAAAGTTTTTAATAAGATGAGAAAAGATATACACCCACAGAATTATAGATTAGTTGCTTTCAAAGATATGTCTAATGAAGACGTTTTTCTTACTAAATCTACTGCAGATACAAAGGAAACATTAGAAGTTGATGGTGTAGAATATCCTTTAATAAAATTGGAGATTTCAAGAACTTCACATCCTTTTTATACTGGTAAGGCTAAATTAGTAGATACTGCTGGTCGTATTGATAAGTTCAAGAACAAATACAAGAAGTTCGAAAAATAATAAATATTTGCTTTTATTAGCAATAAAGTCACGCTCTGATTAACTTCGGAGCGTGACTTTTTTTATTTTTGCAAAAAAAAATACCAAATGAATTATATACTTTTTGATGGTACAGTGCGTAATTCTCTTTTGCCATTTACATTCACTAGACCCGTTGCAGATATTCGAATAGGAATATTTACAATTAGAGAAAAGTGGGAGAATTATTTAAAGAGTACAACGACCACTATTACCGAAGAATACCTTTCTGAAAAGTATCCGATGGTGGAAATGGAAGAAAATGTCTTGATTAATGCTTCTTTTTTGCCTAATTATGAATTGGTGACTATGGTTACGGATTTAAGTGTGAACCAGGCTATTTTTTATGGAGATGAAGTAATCGCTTTTTACTCAACTGATACGCAAGAAGAAGTTGATTTTAGTACCTATGAGGCTATCGAATATCAAGGTGAAATTCTTCGGATAGAACATATATGGGATATATTTTCTAAAAATGCAGAAGCGCTACAAGCTGATTTTGATTTTATTACGGAGGACAGAAAAAGCCAGCCAATTTCAAAAACAAACACCGTTATTAATGCAGATAATATATTTCTTGAAGAAGGAGCAAAGGTGGAATGCAGTATTTTGAATGCAACTAATGGTCCTATTTATATAGGCGTAGATGCAGAGGTGATGGAAGGGTGTATGATTAGAGGCGGATTTGCACTTGGTGAAAAATCAGTTGTGAAGATGGGAGCCAAAATTTATGGTGCAACCACTGTTGGTCCTTATTCTAGAATAGGTGGAGAAGTCAATAACTCAGTTTTGTTTGCATATTCTAATAAAGGACATGAAGGATTTCTGGGGAATTCTGTATTGGGAGAGTGGTGTAATTTAGGAGCGGATACGAATAACTCTAATCTTAAGAACAATTATGATGAGGTTCGATTATGGAGTTATGAGACGGAAGGTTTTGCTAAAACGGGACTTCAGTTTTGTGGATTAATGATGGGGGATCATAGCAAATGTGGAATTAATACCATGTTTAATACAGGAACTGTTGTGGGGGTAAGTGCAAATATTTTTGGTAGTGGTTTTCCTAGAAATTTTATTCCAAGTTATAGTTGGGGTGGTGCTTCTGGTTTTACGACTTATTTGCCCAAAAAAGCATTTGAAACTGCAAGAATTATGATGTCGAGACGAGGATTAGAATTTGATGAACAGGAAGAGGCAATTTTAAACCATGTTTTTGAGGAAACAAAAAAATGGAGAAATTATTAGTATGAAAAAAAAGGTCGCATTTTATACCCTAGGTTGTAAACTGAATTTTTCAGAAACTTCTACTATAGCACGAAACTTTCAAGAAGAAGGTTTTGATCGTGTTGATTTTTCTGAGTATGCAGACATGTATGTTATTAATACATGTTCCGTTACTGAAAATGCAGATAAACGCTTTAAAAGTATTGTAAAGCAGGCCCAAAAGGTAAATCCAGAGGCATTTGTGGCAGCAATTGGATGCTATGCGCAATTAAAGCCAGAAGAATTAGCCTCAGTTCATGGAGTAGATTTGGTTTTAGGAGCTACCGAAAAGTTTAAGATTACAGATTACATTAATGATCTTTCAAAAAATGATTTTGGGGAAGTACATTCTTGTGAAATAGAAGAAGCTGATTTTTATGTAGGGAGTTATGCTATAGGAGATAGAACACGTGCTTTTTTAAAAGTTCAGGATGGATGCGATTATAAATGCACCTATTGTACAATTCCACTGGCAAGGGGTATTTCTAGAAGTGATACTCTGGAAAATGTGTTGAAAAATGCTACCGAGATTGCGGCTCAGGATATCAAAGAAATTGTGCTTACCGGTGTAAATATTGGTGATTATGGGAAAGGGGAGTTTGGTAATAAAAAGCATGAGCACACTTTTTATGATCTAGTAGAAGCACTTGATACAATTGAAGGTATTCACAGGTTGCGTATTTCATCAATAGAACCAAATTTGCTTAAAAATAAGACAATAGATTTTGTAGCACAAAGCAATTCTTTTGTGCCGCATTTTCATATTCCGTTACAAAGTGGAAGTGATGAAATTTTGAAACTCATGCGTAGACGTTATCTGACGGGCTTATACGTTGATAGAGTTATGAAAATAAAAGAAGTAATGCCACATGCTTGTATTGGTGTGGATGTGATTGTTGGTTTTCCGGGTGAAACTGATGAAATGTTTTTAGAGAGCTATCACTTTTTGAATGATTTAGATATTTCTTATTTGCATGTTTTTACATATTCCGAGCGCGATAATACGGTTGCTGCGACCATGGAAAAGGCGGTACCAAAGAATGTGAGAAGTAAACGCAGTAAAATGCTTCGTACGTTATCGGTTAAAAAAAGAAGGGCGTTTTATGAAAGTCAATTAGGTTCTAAGAGAACTGTTTTATTTGAAGGGGAGAACAAGGAGGGGTATGTACATGGTTTTACAGAAAACTATGTAAAAGTAAAAGCACCTTGGAATCCTGAGTTAGTGAATCAACTAAAACAAGTTGAGCTTACAGAGATTGATGCAGATGGTTTAGTTCGTTTTACTTTTGTAGCAGAAAAAATAGAAGCATAAAAAAACCTCTCGAGAGAGAGGTTTAAAATTTTTAAATGCGAATTCCAACAGGGAGCATATCTTTATATTTCCTGTTTTTTCTAAGAAATCCTGCAATTTGAGGACTAGTAGGAACAACACGCATGTTTTTTTCCTGAATGTTATGAAGAACAGCTTCTATGAACTCTTCTTTAAAACCTTCTCTAGTAATTTCCTCAGGAATAACTAATTTAGTTAAGAAAACTTTTCGTTCTTGTGAAGAATATTCAATCTTAGCTAAATGACCATCAACGCTCGTTTCATATTGACGCAGGAAACCGTTGTCTGTAATTTCTACTTCATTCATATAGTTTTGATTTTAGTTCGATAAATTAGAACCAGTACAAAGTTCTCAAATTGTAATGGTTTGTTGGTAATCCTTAAAAATAAATAGTAATTCAAAGAAAAAATTGACAAGAGCATAAAATTAGTGAAATAATCACTAATTTCCTAGTTTTCTGCACGTTTACTTACTTATGATACATACAAGAATTCCAGTTTATTTAATGCCAGGAATGGCAGCTGCTCCATCCATATTTCAGCATATTAATTTGCCTTCAGATGTATTTGACGTACATTTTTTAGAATGGTTTGTTCCTGAAAAAGGAATAAGCTTAGAAGACTATGCAAAAATCATGTGCGAAAAGATTGAACATGACAACTCCGTTTTAATTGGAGTCTCCTTTGGAGGCATGTTAGTCCAAGAAATGACAAAACATATTAAGACCAGAAAAGTAATCATCATATCAAGTGTAAAATCGCATAAAGAGCTGCCTAAACGTATGCAATTTGCTAAATACACCAAAATACATAAGCTTTTACCTACTGGGTTAATCAATAATGTTGAGCTAATCGCAAAATACGCATTTGGAGAGACGGTAACCAAGAGGCTTGAATTGTATGAACAATATTTGTCTGTCAGAGACAAAAATTATATCGATTGGGCCATAGATAAAATTGTAAATTGGAAAGAGAGTGCTGAAATATTAAATTTAGTACATATTCATGGTGATAAAGATCCTGTTTTTCCAAAAATCAACATAAATAACTGCATAACTGTTAAAAATGGAACTCATACCATGATTATTCATAGGTATAAGTGGTTTAATGAGCACCTTCCCACAATTATTTTGCAAAACGAAAGTTCTATTTAATACCTTTGATATACTAAATGAATATGGTTATGAAATTTTTAAAAAATACCTTGATGTTATTAGGAGTACTTTTTGTGATAAGTACTTTAATATTTGCTGTTCAAAATTCTACGGAAGAAAATGAGTCGCTTAATAAAGAATTGTTGGATATAGAAAAAACGACAAGTTATAAAATTACGGCTATTGAAATTCCTGAAGATTTAAACTTCGCCGGTGAAAAAGTTCCGTTTGATGATCCTGAGATTTTGGAACGTGTAGATCGTGAGTTTTTAGTAAATACGTACTGGCAATCTAATGCACTTTTACTTATGAAAAGGGCAAATAAATACTTTCCTATTATCGAACCTATTTTAGCAAAAAACGGCGTTCCAGATGATTTTAAATACTTAGCAGTAGCAGAGAGTGGCTTAGAAAATTTAGTTTCATCTGCTGGCGCGGCTGGTTTTTGGCAAATTATGAAAACTACGGGTAGAGAATATGGACTTGAAGTTAATGACAATGTTGATGAAAGATATCATATTGAAAAAGCGACAGAAGTTGCTTGCGATTATTTAAAAAAGGGGAAAGAAAAATTTGGGAATTGGACCTTGGCGGCTGCTTCGTACAATGCAGGTTCATACGGAATTCAAAAATATATGAATGCTCAAGATGTAAATGCCTATTACGATTTATTATTAGGGCAAGAGACTGGTCGTTATGTTTTTAGAATTCTAGCTATTAAAGAAATATTATCTCACCCAGGAAAGTATGGTTTTGATATCGCCAAGGAAGATATGTATACTCAGGTCCCAACATTTAATGTTGAAGTTGATGTTCCTGTAACAAATTTTGCGGATTTTGCGAAGCAATATGAAATCAATTATAAAATATTAAAGCGTCATAATCCATGGTTACGTGAGCCGCACTTAAATAACAATTCCCGTAAGAAGTATATTGTAGAGATTCCGAATAAAGGCTATTATAAGCCTTCTAAATAAAAAGTATAAAAAAAAGCTTTAGCACATGCTAAAGCTTTTTTTATGCGATAAAAAGAAAATTAGATTTTCTTCATCTGTTCTTTCATCATTTTTATCTGATCGGTAAGCATATTTTGCTTGTCTAGCTTTTTAGCTTCATTAAGCAACATGGTAGCTTCTCTTTTTCTACGTTTTTGCATTGCGATGCCTGCTAGGCTTAATTTTGCCATTGCCACGTCGTAATCCATCGTTAAACCTAGTTTTAGGGCTTTTTTAAAGTATTTTTCAGCTGTTGTAAGGTTTGTTTGAGAGAATATAATACCATGCAGATAGTTGTAGTATCCTTGTTGTTTTAACGTTAAGGCAGCTTCTGGATTCTTGATCTTAGAGAGCCATTTTTCTGTTCCTGCTAAATCTTGTTTTCTCATTCTTAGAAAAGCCAATAATATAATTTCGTTTCTGAAGTATAAAAAAATGAAGATTAATGAAAATAGAATTAAAAATATACCATTGGCAATATTACCTTCGATAAATTGATAAACAGCGTAAGCGATGATTAATCCAGCGATGATTAATTTAAAAATTTTATTAAACATGTTTTTTGTTAGTTTGTAGACGCGTTATTGTAATTAAATTTTAAGGTTGTAATTTGTAATCTGGCAAAAGTAGTAAAAACAATCTAAAATATTTTTTAAATTAGATTTGTGAAAGCAAAAACTCTTTGTATATTTGCGCCCAGATTTTGCGGACAGAACCGCGGTTTTGAAAACATTAAAAAGTACTAAAAATGCCCGGACAAAAAAGAACATACCAGCCATCAAAGCGTAAGAGAAGAAATAAACATGGTTTTAGAGAACGCATGGCGTCTGTAAATGGAAGAAAAGTTATTGCTAGAAGAAGAGCAAAAGGAAGAAAAAAGTTAACTGTATCTTCTGAGCCAAGACATAAAAAATAATGATTGAAATGATTTTCAATAGATTAGGTGTTACTTTTTTTTAAGTAACACCTTTTTTTTTGTCTATTTTAAAAAAAAAATACTGTACGATTTAATACGATTACAATGCCTAAGAAAAAAAGTTTAAAATCTGTTTTATTAATTGGATCTGGACCTATAGTAATTGGTCAAGCCTGTGAATTTGATTATGCTGGGTCTCAATCTTTACGTTCTTTACGTGAAGAGGGGATAGAAACTATTTTAATTAATAGTAACCCTGCAACCATTATGACCGATCCAAGTATGGCAGATCATGTTTATTTAAAGCCATTAACAACAAAATCGATTATAGAGATTTTAAAAAAACATCCAAATATAGATGCTGTTTTGCCAACAATGGGAGGCCAGACCGCGTTAAACCTTTGTATTGAAGCTGATGAAAAAGGTATTTGGAAAGATTTTGGCGTAACGCTTATAGGTGTTGATATTGATGCGATAAATATTACGGAAGATCGTGAGAAATTTCGAGAGCTAATGCTTAAAATAGGTATTGGTATGGCACCGCAAGCTACGGCGACATCATTTTTAAAAGGAAAAGAAATAGCGCAAGAATTTGGTTTTCCATTAGTAATAAGAGCATCTTATACATTGGGTGGAGCAGGAGCATCTATAGTGTACAAACAAGAAGATTTTGACGAACTTTTAAGTCGTGGTTTAGAAATTTCTCCAATCCACGAAGTAATGATCGATAAGGCATTATTGGGTTGGAAAGAATACGAGTTGGAATTACTGCGTGATAATAATGACAATGTGGTTATTATTTGTGCTATTGAAAATATGGATCCAATGGGGATCCATACCGGAGATTCTATAACAGTAGCCCCTGCAATGACGTTATCTGATAGAACTTATCAGAAAATGCGTGATATGGCAATACATATGATGCGTAGTATTGGTGATTTCGCAGGTGGATGTAATGTTCAGTTTGCCGTAAGTCCCGATGAAAAAGAAGATATTATTGCTATTGAAATTAACCCTAGGGTTTCACGTTCTTCAGCATTAGCCTCAAAAGCAACCGGATATCCTATTGCTAAAATTGCAACTAAATTGGCTATAGGTTATAACTTGGATGAATTAGATAATCAGATTACAAAATCTACATCTGCCTTATTTGAGCCCACATTAGATTATGTGATTGTAAAAATTCCACGTTGGAATTTTGATAAATTTGAAGGATCAGATCGTACACTAGGCCTACAGATGAAATCTGTTGGTGAGGTAATGGGCATTGGGCGTTCTTTTCAAGAAGCACTTCACAAAGCCACGCAGTCTTTAGAAATTAAAAGAAATGGGCTAGGAGCTGATGGAAAGGGGTTAAAAGACTACGATAAAATTATTAGTAAACTTACCATTCCAAGCTGGGATCGTGTGTTTATTATCTATGATGCAATACAATTAGGAATTCCGTTAAGTAGAATTCATGAGATTACTAAAATAGATATGTGGTTCTTAAAGCAATACGAAGAACTGAACATTCTAGAGAAAGAAATTGAAACGTATAGTATTGAAACATTACCTAAAGATATGTTGCTTGAGGCAAAGCAAAAAGGATTTGCAGATCGTCAAATAGCTCATATGTTAGATTGTTACGAAAGCGAAGTACATAAGAAAAGAACGGAGCTTAATATCAACAGGGTTTTTAAATTAGTAGATACATGTGCGGCAGAGTTTAAAGCTATGACACCCTACTATTACTCTACTTTTGAGGCAGAGATAGAAATTCCTGATGGCAAGCGTTACGTGGCGAATGACAGTGTTGTTACTGATAAAAAGAAAATAGTAGTTTTAGGTTCAGGACCTAACCGTATTGGACAAGGAATTGAATTTGATTATTGCTGTGTTCATGGGGTTTTAGCTGCTGCCGAATGTGGTTATGAAACAATCATGATTAATTGTAATCCTGAAACGGTATCGACAGATTTTGATATTGCCGATAAATTATACTTCGAGCCTGTTTTTTGGGAGCATATTTACGATATTATACTTCATGAAAAACCTGAAGGTGTCATTGTGCAATTAGGAGGGCAAACTGCATTGAAGTTGGCGGAAAAATTAGAGAAATATGGGATAAAAATCATAGGAACAAGTTTTCAAGCCTTAGATCTAGCCGAAGATAGAGGGCATTTTTCACAAATGTTATTAGAGAACAATATTCCTTTTCCACAGTTTGGAATAGCAGAAACAGCAGATGAAGCACTAGCCCTTTCTGATGAATTAGATTTTCCATTATTGATTAGACCTTCTTATGTTTTAGGTGGTCAAGGAATGAAGATTGTAATCAATAAAACCGAATTAGAAGAGCATGTAATAGATCTTTTAAAACAAATACCTGGTAATAAATTACTATTAGACCATTATTTAGATGGTGCAATAGAAGCAGAGGCAGATGCTATATGTGACGGCGAAGATGTCTACATCATTGGTATTATGGAGCATATAGAACCTTGTGGTATTCACTCAGGAGATTCAAACGCTACATTACCTCCTTTTAATTTGGGTGAATTTGTCATGCAACAAATAAAAGACCATACACGTAAAATAGCACTAGCTTTAAATACAGTGGGACTTATCAATATTCAGTTTGCAATAAAAGATGATATCGTTTACATCATTGAAGCAAACCCAAGAGCTTCACGTACCGTACCGTTTATCTCAAAAGCATATAAAGAACCCTATGTGAATTATGCGACCAAGGTTATGTTAGGGGCGAAGAAAGTAAAAGATTTTAAGTTTAACCCACAATTAGAGGGTTATGCAATTAAGCAACCGGTATTCTCTTTTGAAAAATTCCATAACGTAAATAAAAACTTAGGACCAGAGATGAAAAGTACTGGAGAAAGTATCTTATTTATTGATAGCTTAAAAGATGATGAATTTTATAACTTATATGCACGTCGTAAAATGTATTTAAGCAAGTAAAAACTATGTTTCATAGTAATAAAAAATCCCCAATTGGGGATTTTTTTTGTTTTTATAGCTTTCTAGATTTTCGTTTATAATTTTTTTTCGTGCGTATCTAGTGTAAACTTATAACTTTAGTTATTTTCCAATTCCCATTATCACTATGCCACATAATTATGAATTTACTTGGTATAGCTTCGGCGTTAGGTTCTTGATTGTTGTAAAATTTATGATACCCAATTTCAACTGCTCCATAATTATTTATAGGATATACTTCAACACTACCATTTATTAAGGTTCTCGTTACTTTATTACAAATATTTTTTTCTGTTCCAACAATAATATCTTGTTTTGAAGTCATAAGTCCGCCTTTATCATGAAAAAACTCAATATTGTCGGCGTAAATCGAGGCTTGTTTTTCTAAATCACAACTATTGTAGGCGTCAAAAAACTCTTTATCCATTAAAATAATTGTATTATGTAGTTCTTTGTCAATAGGAATATATGCCGTAATTTCTCCTTTGGTGTTGGTTGAATTTTCAGGTGCATATTGCGCTTTTTGCCCTGTTTCGATTTCCACAATCTCCTTCCCATAATCACCTAAATAGTCGATTAAAATTTTCTCAAAAACTTTATAGCCATCATCCACATTGGTGAAAATTAAAATTCCTTGTTTGGTTTTTGGGAATATGAACACTATCGTTTGTACTCCTTTATCTGAGCCACCATGCGATAATGCATAATTACCATCTTTAAAATCATATTTTTCAAAACCAAGTCCAAAATGTTTTCCATTTTTAGTAGCTACTTGATTGCTTTGCATTTCTTGGAAGACTTCATCAGAAAAATCGTTGCCTGCAATAACACTGCTTAAAAATGTACCATAATCTTTTATAGTGGTTAGCACATCATCCGCTGCATTCTCAGTTTTAGGTTTATAGGTTTCGTAAGTATTCCCATTTTCATCATACCCTTGTGCTACTCTAGACTCATCGGTTTGTTCATCCCAAACATAATTGGTGTCTTGCATTTCTAAAGGTTTAAAAATTAGTTCAGAGGCAAGTTCATTTAAGCTTTTTTTAAATTTGCTTACCAATGCTTTTCTAAGGTATTCATAACCTTCGCCAGAATATTGATATTGTGTTCCAGGAGTAAACATAAATTCTAGTTTCCCATCTCTCCAATTTGGAAAGCCTGTTTGGTGACTTAATATATGTCTTGTAGTGAGCAATTTAGTTCTGGAATCGTTTTTAATATCAGGATCTATCCAATAGTTGTTTAAGGGTTCATCTAAATTCCATTTTCCTTGGCTTACTAATTTTAGGACAACAACAGCTGTAATTGGCTTTGTTAATGAGGCTACATTAAATAAAGTGTTGTAAGGTGCTTTTTCATTGGGCTTAATATCGCCAAATACTTCTATTTTGCTTAGGATGCCATTATCAATTATGCCTAAGCCTAAAACCGGAATGTTATTTTCTTTGATCCATTTTTCCAGTTCTGGGTGGGTGTTATTTTGTGATATTAGTAGTACTGAACTAAGTAGTAAAAAGATAAGTAATGAGTAATTTTTCATTGTTTGCGATTGTTGATTGATTAACAAATACAAAGCTAATTTCTATTGCTAAAAAACGGTTGAAATTTACCTGACAATTACACGACAATTGCTTGTCACCTTTATATTAAGCTGAATTTCAGTCTAATATGAAGTTCATTCTTCTTGTCGATTGCTGCAGTATTCCTGATTATAATATAGGCATTAACTAATAAAAGTAGCAACATAGTTAGGGGTACAACCTGCTTGCTTAGTGGTAGCAAGTTTCCAATAAAAATTACAATCAAAACAATTATGGGGAATAATATGGTCCATAAAATTTGAAGCGACACAATCTGTTTGGTTAAAGGGTTAACTTGTTTTTTCCAATGCATGATGATCAGCGGAAGAAGTATACTTCCTAGAGGAATAAAAAGAAGTGGTAAAGAGGATAAATTTATTAATTTAATCAAAAAAATATTCTCGACCTTTTCTTCGGATACAGTCTCAATAAATTTTTCTTTATCAATACCTAAGGCTTTAGCTAATGCCTCTAAGGTATGCCCTTTTAGTTCTTTTCCAGCTTCAATACGCTGAATGGTCCTAACCGAAATATTAGATTTTTCGGATAGTTGCTGTTGCGTTAGGTTTGCTTTTTCTCTAAATTTAAGAAGCAGAGACATTTTGTATTCTTTTTTTTAACTTACTAAGAAAGTAAATATAGCCTTAAAAATAAACTTATAATTGGTACTAAAGTTATTTTTTAGATTGATATATTTTGTTTGCGAGAGCAGAATATAATTTCATGAATTTTAATGCTTACACCTATTTTTCATCAATATTGTCTGGCAGCCTTTTTTTATCCATTTCTTCTATAGGAACACTCGCTTTTGAATTTGAAATTAGAACTGCATAATCTAAAAATTCAGTTGTGGATTTACCTTTTACTAATTCGCCATTTGATTTTTCATCTGTCATGACAATTTCCATTAAGTCAGGAATTCCGTCAGAATACGGAGTATCTTTTTGGTTTAATCGAAAAAGCGTAATGTCCGAGATTTTAGTTTTCTTTAGTTTGTCAATACCAAGAAAATATTCCTTTTCATAGTCGCCAATTCCGTAACCTCCTTCGGTATTATAATCCTTATAAGTACCATTATCGTCCAAAACTCTTCCCCAAAGCACTCTACTTTCGGTTAAATATCCTATGATTGTAATTAGTTTATCTCTCGGGATTGCCCCGTTTTCTATTAATTGGACAAAAAATGATGGATTTTTTCCTTCTCTTTGTTTTTCTAAATGAAAAAATCCAAATCTGGCAAATTGCGGTTTTTTATCAAATTGGTAATGTGCACTTAATGCCGTATAGTTTTCAAACATAAGTCTTTCTCTTTTTGTTGAATTGTCAAAATCAACAAAGGTTTCTTTTAGATTTTTAATTAGGTGTTCAAAAGAAAACTTGTCCGAAATGCTATTTTTAAATTCGTTTCCATTCTTTTCGTAATCTTCAACGAATTCTTCTAGAACTTTTTTCGAGTAGGTTGCAGAAAATGGTAAGTAATCTACGGTGTCGTTTTGAATCATTTTAGCTAAATCAGTTACAGATTTTCTAGAATGTTTTTTGACAGCTAGTAATTCCAATAAATGTTTTGCGGTAAATTTATAACTTACTAAAAGATCAACACCCAGAACGGTGAGTTTGTTTTTATTTGGTAAATTATCGTTTAAAGTTTTAAGCGCTATCCACTTCTTGTAAGTAGAAATACTTTTATCCTGTGGTACTCTGCTACCATAATGTTCTACCAGTTCTTTTAATAAAAGGGTATCACCAGTTTTTAGATACGTATTAAAATAGTAGGCAATACTAAAATCTGTTTCAGGTAGATAATATTTAATTGCCCCGTTTTTTGTTAATGATTTAATTAGTGCAATTTCTGTTGTCTCTGTTTTTTGACTACCGTGGTAAGCACCAAATCCAATAAGGTTAAAATCTTTTTGTGGGAAACTAAACGAGGAATTTTCTAAATCAAATCTGTTGTTTTCTAAGTATTCAACTTTGGTTTGGGAAAATACGGATATACTTATCAGTGTAAACAGATATATACATATGTTTTTCATTATTTTTTTTTAGATAAAGATTATTCAAACCTAAGAATGTTACAATCTTTAGCAATTTTTTTTCAAAGGACATAATATTTTATTGAGGATGCTCTTGAATTTACTGGTTTAGTTACTAGTGTGACGCTGGCGTTAACGGGAGGTAATTTGTTCATTTATTTTTAATCTGGAGCGATTAAATTCTTGTGCTTTAAGATTTAAGCCAATTAAAAATAAGAATGTACTTAATAGTAGAATTTTTTTCATTTTGATCTTTTTAATATTTGAAAGATACTAAATACTTAAAAAATTAGGGAGCTTGTTGTTTACCTACTTGGAATACCTTTTCAGGTTGCTCAAGCCCCAAAAGAAAAATACTATTTCTAATACTAAACCTACCATGAATTGAGGAGAGACGCCGTCAAAAAGTGTGCTAATTATTCTACCAAAGGATAGGCCACCCATAAATAATATGTTAGTTATGGTTGCATTGCGCCAATGTTCTGGTTTTAAGATTCCTATAATTCAATAGCCACCAAATGCAAGATATAGTCCCATGATGGCTCTAAAAATGTTTTTTAAATCGATGTCTATTACGTCAAAACCAAAAACATAAGGTAAAAATGTACTTGGATTACCGCCATAAACAAAGCTTACACTTATAACGATTGCTGCGGAAAGTAGTAATTGTAGGTTTTTTTGGAATTTTTAGCATAACCTATTTTAGAATTATCGCGTCATCGCTTTACTGATAAACGCCAAACCAATTGGCAAGGAACTTCTCCAATAATCCCAAGTATGGGCACCATCTCGTGCTCGGTATTCATGAGGAATATTTTTTTGCTTTAATGCAATATGTAATTGGGCATTACCTATGGATAAAAAATCATCATCCCCACAGTCAAAATAAATTTTAACCGATTTAAGCAGTTCAATATCTTTATTTTCCACAAGATTCACAATATCATAAGCCTTATAATCTTCATTGAGCCTACTGACACCGCTGAGGCCTTTAACTTTAGTTAAAGTACGTCCGAAATAATTATCAAAAGAGACTTGATCCATTCCAATTACTTCATTATCATCAAATACCGCCGAGCTAAAGGCGGCACACGCTCCAAAAAGTTCATGATGTTTTAGCGCCAGTTTTAAAGTTCCTGAACCACCCATAGACAACCCACTGATACCACGAAATTGTTTTTCTTTTCGAATACGGTATTTGTTTTCTATATAGGGAATAAATTCATTGATAAACATGTCTTCGTAGGCATAAGAACCATCGGTGGTATTCATATACAACCGATCATCACCATCAGGCATTATGACAATCATCTCGGTTACATTACTTTTTTCAATTTCCGCATCTAGAATATGTTTCATATTCCCGAATTGTATCCAATCGCGTTCATCACCAGTATACCCATTCAATAGATATACAACAGGATATTGGCGTGTTGAAGTATCGTAACCATCTGGTAAATAGACTGAAAATTGAATGGAAGATTTTAAAACCTTACTTTCCATGGTAAGGCTTTCTAGTACTTTACTTTGTGCTAATATCGAAGGTAAGCAGCTTAGCAATACAAGGGTGATCAGAGCGTTTTTCATAAGGACTTTAATTCTTTTTTCTCTTTTGATAAATATATGAAGATAAATAAAAAGAAGACAAAAAATAACCAATCATTTATACCATAAATTGAAAAGAACACACCAGCCATCCTATCTTTTCCATATACATCTGAAATATTATTATGTAGCATCCAACGTATCCAAATGTAGCCATAAATAAATTTTTCAATTACAAACACAGCAACAAGCCATTTTACTTCATGAAATTTTTTTGAAACAGAAATATAGGCTACTCCCCAAATCACAATCATGAGTAACCCGAAGTTAGACATTACTTCAGGATCAAATTCTGGAATGGTCGGATTCGTGAAAAACCTTGAAAATAATAAGACCGACAAGTTCATTAACCCAGCAAGGACGAATCCTTTAGTAATGGTTTTGTTTTTTAGTTTCATATTTGAGTTTTAGGCATCTCTATTATTTCTAATAGATTCTTACTGATGTTTGTGGGTATGTACTTTTAGTTTTATAAAAAGTTGAATCAATGAAGGCTAATCACTTTTGAAATCAGCCATTTTTCACCTTCATTTTTCCAGACCATAATAAATTTACTTGGTTTTGATATGGCGTTAGGTTCTTGATTGTTATAAAATTTATGATATCCTATTTCGATGGCTCCATAATCTTTTATGGGATACACTTCAATGCTTCCTTCTACTAAAGTTCTAGTCACTTTTCCACAGATATTATTTTTTATTCCACTTAAAACTTCCTCTTTTGAGGTAGATAAACCTCCTTTGTCATGAAAAAAATCAAGATCTTCAGAATAGAATTCCGCTTGTTTTTCCATATCGCAAGTATTATAAGCATCCAAATACGCTTTGTCTTTGGCAGCAATAATAGTATAGATTTCAGAATCAACAGGGACATATGCGGTTTCTAAAATATCTTTATACGCGTTTCTTGTGAATGACCTAATGAGATTATGAGAATTAGTAGTAGTATAGTAATACTTTTAGATTTTATGAAATTCATTTGATTATAGATTACGGAATCGTTTAAGGGTTATTTTTTGGGATTAACACTAAAATTTGAAAATACACTTAAAAATTACAATAAGTTTTTCTCACGGCTTTTTTTTGTCTAGAAAATACGCTAGAATTATTAAAATTAAGATACTTTTCTCAATTACTCAATTTCTTCTAAGTTAATAGATTCTAAATACGAGCTTTTATCGGAAAATCTTAAAAAACTAAGGATTTATTTCTGCCACTACCTATGATTGAATGCTCATTAAAAGGTTTTTTATAAAACAAAAAACCCATGACAATTTGCCATGGGTTTTTAATTTCCTGAGAATAGATGGGACTAATTTACGCTCCCCATTCCGTATGGAAAATTCCTTCCATGTCTGTGCGTTCGTAGGTATGTGATCCAAAATGGTCACGTTGGGCTTGTATTAAATTTAGCGGTAAATTACTAGATGTATAGGCGTCGAAATAGGTTAATGAATTAGACAACCCAGGAACTGGAATTCCGTTTTTTGCGGCATAAGCTACTAATTCACGAGTTGCAGGTACCGCCTTTTGCACTTTAGGAACAAAAGAAGGTGCTAAGAGTAAATTAGGTAAGTTTTTATCCGCTACATAAGCAGCAGAAATATCTTCTAACAAACCTGCTCTAATAATACAACCGGCGCGCCATATTTTAGCAATAACAGACAGGTCTAATTCGTACTTATATTCTTTTGAAGCATCTGCTAATTGGCGTAAGCCTTGTGCGTAGGTATTGATAAAGGCAAAATACAAAGCTTCTTCTGCCATTTTTATCAAAGCTTCTTTATTTATTTTTGCAGGGGTTGGTCGGTCATATAATTTATCAGCAAGTACGCGTTCTTCTTTTAAAGCTGAAATTTCACGCATGCTAACCGCTATATCAATCGAAGGTACCGGAATACCTAAATCCATTGCATTCTGAGAAGTCCATTTTCCTGTTCCTTTTTGCTTTGCTTTATCTAAAATTTTATCGATCAAACGACCATCACCTTTGTCATCTTTCTGATTGAATATTTCAGCTGTTATTTCTACTAAAAAAGATTGCAATCTGCCTTTATTCCAAGTGTCAAAAACAGTATGTAGCTCATCGTTTGAAAGGCCACATGATTTTCGCAACAGATCATAAATCTCAGAAGTGAGCTGCATCAATCCATATTCAATGCCATTATGCACCATTTTCACATAGTTCCCAGCAGATTTAGGTCCTAAATAAGCTACACAAGGTTGGCCATTGAATTTTGCAGCAACAGCCTCGAAAATAGGTTTCACATGACTGTATGCTTCCTTATTTCCTCCAGGCATAATACTTGGGCCTTTTCGAGCTCCTTTGGCACCACCAGAAACACCTGAACCAAAAAAGTGAATTCCTTTTTCTTGTAAATAGGCTTCTCTGCGATCAGTATCGGTAAAGAATGAATTTCCACCATCGATTATAATATCATCTTTATCTAAAAATGGCAATAAGTTTTCGATTACAGCATCTACAATTTTACCTGCAGGAACCAAAAGCATAATTTTACGTGGTTTGGCTAATGCAGCAACAAAAGTTTCGATACTCGTTGCGGCATTTACGCGATCTAAATCACCACCTTCTGTTTTTAGCGCATCTACTTTCTCTTGATCTAAGTCGTAACCAAAGGCTTTAAAATTGTTATCCGCGACATTTAAAATAAAATTGCGTCCCATAACGCCAAGTCCTACTAATCCGAAATCGTAATCTGTATGCTTCATATGTTTGTCTTGTTAATACCTAACAATAGGTGTCAATATTGTGTTAAGTGTCCGACTGTGCTATAATTTGATATAAAATAGTCTTAATTTAGCCGGAATATAACATCAAAATTAATTTAAAATATCCAATTTTGACGGTTTGTAAGAAGAAACTAACCAATGTTATTTAAAAAATTGGAAATACAACAAAATCAACAAAAACTAGCTAAGTTTTATGAATAAGACTACGAACCAACTGCTTATCATCTTTGGTGCTTCGGGAGATTTAACTGCAAGGAAATTAATTCCAGCAATTTATAACTTATATAAAGGAAAGCATCTTCCTGACAATTTTGTGGTATTGGGAGCAAGTAGAAGTGCTATAACAGATGGAGAGTTTAGAAGAAAGGTAGTCCAAGAAAGTACGTACTTAGAAGAAAGAATTAATAAAGAGGATAAAGACTTTGTGAGTGCGTTTTCAGATAAGCTTTTTTATGAGGATCTAGGTGATGATTATGATACTGATTACGATAGGTTGAGTAAAAGAATATCGGATCTGAACTCCAAATATAGCACTGATAATAACTATATTTTCTACTTATCTACACCGCCTAGTTTATATGAAGCGATCGCTAAGAACCTATCGGATAAAGGACTTACGAATGAAGATAAAGGCTGGAAACGGATTATTGTTGAAAAACCATTTGGGTACAGCCTTAAAACGGCGAAAGATTTAAATACAGGCTTACAGAAATATTTTAATGAAAATCAGATTTACCGAATAGACCATTATTTAGGTAAAGAAACGGTACAAAATTTATTAGTGACCCGCTTTGCTAATTCTATTTTTGAGCCTTTATGGAATAGAAATTACATTCACCATATTGAAATTACCAATGCAGAAACTGTTGGTGTGGAGAAGAGAGGTGGCTATTATGATAAATCTGGAGCCTTACGTGATATGTTTCAGAGTCATTTATTACAAATAGTGTCTTTAATTGTAATGGAACCACCTATAAGTTCATCGGCAGAAGAAATTCGAAACGAAAAGGTAAAAGCTTTAAAGTCGCTCCGTATAATGAACGATGAAAAAACGCTATATGATAATACCATAAAAGGTCAATATGTGGCTTCTGTTATCGATGGAGAAAAGGTAAAAGGATATCGTGAAGAGGATGGTGTGAACCCAGAATCTAAAACAGAAACTTTTGCAGCTGTTAAGTTTTTTGTAGACAACTGGCGCTGGAAAGACATTCCGTTTTATGTTCGAACTGCTAAGAGAATGCCTACCAAAGTAACGGAGGTTGTAATTCATTTTAGAACCCCACATCACCAAGTTTTTAAAGAGCAGGATATGAATAATAAGGATAATAAATTGATTATTCGTATTCAGCCAGATGAAGGTATATTGATAAAATTTGGAGTAAAGGTACCTGGGCAAGGATTTAAAGTAGAGCGTGCTAATTTAGATTTTTATTATTCTAGTTTGGCAGATTCTAATATAATGCAGGCTTATGAACGTTTACTATTAGACGCTATGCAAGGTGATGCTACTTTATATGCGAGGGCAGACGAAGTAGAAGCAGCGTGGGCATTTGTAGATCCAATTCTTGATTATTGGGAAAATGGAAAGGATGTAAAAACCTATGGGTATTCTGCAGGAACATGGGGCCCTAAAAACTCAGACGATTTAATTGAAGGATTTTATACCTGGCGAAATCCTACTGAGAATTTAGCAGATGATTCAGGTTTTTGTGTAATTTGTTAATTGGTTATGACGCAGATAAGAATATATAATACGAAGCAAATAGTAGCTGAAAAATTCTCAGCTTTTTTTAAAGAACTAACGACTACAGATAAGACTTTTAATGTCGCCCTTTCTGGTGGGAGTACTCCAAAAATAGTTTTTGATTACCTAGCAGAAAATTTTGTAGACGCTATAGATTGGTCAAAAGTGAATTTCTATTGGGGAGACGAACGCTGTGTTTCTCCTACTGATAATGAAAGCAACTATAAAATGACGATGGAGCATCTTCTTGATAAGATTTCTATTCCGAAAGAAAATATTTTTCGGATACTAGGAGAGAATGACCCTAAGAATGAGGCGATTAGATATAGTGGTGTATTGGCAAAAAACGTACCTAGCGAGCATGGTATTCCGAAGTTTGATTTAGTAATTTTAGGAATGGGTGATGATGGGCATACGGCATCAGTTTTTCCACATGAAATACACCTTTGGGATGCTGAAGAAAATTGTGTGGTTGCCATACATCCTGATTCTGGTCAACGGCGTGTTTCTTTAACAGGGAGAGTAATTAATAATGCTGATATAGTTGCCTTTTTAGTAACCGGCATCAGCAAGGCTGAAAAAGTAAGAGAGATTATAAAAGAAGTAGGGAGTTATAATGACTATCCTGCAACTTTAGTTAAGCCAACTTCTGGTAAGCTTATTTGGTTTTTAGATACGGAAGCAGCTAAAGAAATTAGTTAAACCTCCAAATTTTTTGTTTTCGATACAAAATTTTGTCAATTCGAGTGAATTTTAAGATTGCAATGATTGCAATTAGTATCGAGAATAAGAGTTTTAGCATCTAAATCAGCTCTCGATACTATTTTTTATTAAAAAGTCACTTGACCTAGCATTTTGGACGGTACTTGACCAAAAAATGTACAACGATTTTAAATAGAATTCAAGTAGACCGAGATAATATTAAATCTCTATTTTTACATTTTCATTATCTAATGAAGCTAAATAATCTTCTACTTTAAAATTTGTAGCATAAAAACGCGTACTTCTAGAAGATGCCTCAGATTTTCGTTGCATACTTCTAGCAAACCTACGAACACCTTGCACGTCGTCAACTATTAAACCAGGTACAGGCATACTTTTTCCATTAATATCTTTGGCAACCATTGTAAAATAAGAAGAGTTACAGTGTTTTTTTTTGCCAGTAGTGATATTTTCCGATTCTACACGAACACCAACCACCATTGATGTTCTTCCTGTGTAATTAATAGCAGCTTTTAAAGTAACCAATTCACCAACTTCAATAGGGTTCAAAAAATCTACCTTATTAACAGAAGCGGTTACACAGTAACTTCTAGAGTGTTTTGAGGAGCAAGCAAATGCTATTTGGTCCATTAAATTTAATATGTAACCACCATGTACTTTACCGCCAAAATTGGAATGGGCAGGCAACATTAATTCGGTAATCGATACTCTTGATTCTTTTGAAGTTTTAAATTCTTTCATTTATGTTCAATGTATTGTTAATTCCTATACCCTGGTGATTGCTCCTTTTCCACTTTGGTTATAAAATATTTCGTATCACCCAACCAGAAAAAAGTTTTATAACGTTCTATATAATTTAGTTTTACATATTGTCCTTGATAATCTTGTAATTGTTTGATTACTTCTTGATCTTTATCCAAAACCGAGAAAGAAAATATTTGAGCTCCAGAAATACCTTGGCTTATTTCTCCTTCCCATGTTTTTATAGCAACCCCTTTATGGCTGATTTTAATGAGTTCACCAGAGCGAATACCTTCACTATAAGGTACATAATAGATAAAGGCATAATAGGCACCAAAAATTACGATAAGCCCAAGAACAATCAATCCAATGATTTTTTTCATAACAATAACTTCATTTTAAATTTTAGCAAAAACAGCTTGTCTTTTAAACTCTTTACCTGACTTTATATATTTAATTTGGGTTCTTCAAAATCATCATCATCATCATCATCTGAATTAGCACGTTTGAGTAAGGTCTCAGGGATCGATTTTTTTGCTTTAGCTCCCATTTTCTTTAATTTTTCGATGCTGGTGATAATATTACCTCGACCATCCACTAATTTACTCATTGCACCTCGATATTCAACTTTTGCCTCATCCATTTTTTTACCCACTTTTGTTAAGTCAGTGACAAAACCTTCGAACTTATCATAAAGCGCACCTGCTTGTCGTGCAATTTCAATAGCATTACGTTGTTGCTTTTCGTTATTCCACATGCTATCTATAGTACGAAGTGTTGCTAATAGCGTAGATGGGGTGACAATAATTATATTTTGCTCAAATGCTTTGTTGTAGAGGGTATTGTCGTTGTTGATAGCTACCGCAAAAGCAGGTTCTATAGGCACAAACAATAATACAAAATCAGGACTTTCCATTTCGTATAGATCTTCATATTTCTTAGCGGAAAGTTGATCTACATGACGGCGAAGCGAATTAATGTGGTCTTTTAAATATTTATCTTTCAATTCATCTTCCGCATTCACATATCGCTCGTAATCGGTTAGTGAAACCTTAGAATCGACAATCATTTTTTTACCATCTGGTAAGTTAATAATCACATCGGGTAAAACTCTAGAGCCATCTTCTCTGGTGAAACTTTGCTGTACCGTATATTCCCTATCTTTTTCGAGTCCCGATTTTTCAAGAACACGCTCGAGCACCAATTCACCCCAATTTCCTTGCATTTTACTATCCCCTTTTAAGGCTTTTGTAAGGTTCTCTGCTTCTTGAGTTATTTTAAGATTCTGAGTTTGTAGGTTCGCTAATTGCTCTTTTAAAGCAGAATGCATTCCGACACTTTCTTTTTGGCTATCATCTACCTTTTTCTCAAAGAGAACAATTTTTTCTTGTAGTGGAGCTAAAATATTTTTGATGTTCTCTTTATTCTGTTCGGTGAATTTTGTGCTTTTTTCGTCTAATATTTTATTGGCTAGGTTTTCAAATTCTTTAGTGAACTTTTCTTGTAGTTTTTCTACTTCTTCTTTCTGCTCCGTATTTTTTAATTGTAGATTTTCTAGATCTGCTTGGTATCGGGTAATCTGGTTTCCTAAGTGTTCTTTCTCATTGCGAAGTTCATTTTTATCAAGCTCAGCAATGGAACGTATTTTATTTATTTCATCGTGTGCTTGGGTTAATTTTTGTTCTAAAGCCGCTATATTATTGCGTAATTGCCCCTCACGCTCCACCAAAGCACTTTGTGTGGAGGTTGTTTTTAATTTTTGTATGTAGTTTCCTAAAAAGAAGCCTACCGCTAAACAAAGGATTCCAATTAAAAGGTAGATGATGTATTCGTTCATGTACTTGTTATCTAAAAAGTAAAGATACTCGTTTGCTTTATAATTCGTATAATGTGAAGCGCCGGATTATTTGATATAACAACTTCATGCTACATAGACCCAATTGTGAATACTTTATTCTTCAATCTTAAAATAATCTACGGTATTTTCTAACTGATATTTTGGATTGTTTTCAAGGAAAAAATCTAAATATGCGGTATGAGTTGCTCCAAGAATAATCAACACACGATCTTCTTTGGTTAGGGGAATATCTTCAAAGTTGGAATATATTCTCAAATTTCTTTTGTAGAAATCGGCAATAATATCAGCGCCTTCATAACTTTCTAAATGGTGCATAGTGGCTAAAAAGTTATAAAAATTTAATGTTTCCCTTTTATAATCGCTAGTGTTAATTTCTCTGAATTGTTCTAATAAGGGTAAACTGTTTACTCTTTTGTAATTGTTCATGATATTTTCAACAAAAAGACTATCACTTTTGTTTTCATTGGCAAGACTTATTAGACTTGGATAATCAAAGCCTATTTGGCTATCAATTCCATATATTTTTTTAACACCACTTAGTCGTCCAACTTCAAAACCAATGGAATTCATTTCATCAGAATAGTTCAAGCGATTGGATTGGTTGACTTTATATTTTTGATAAGTCTCATTAACAAACGCATTATTATCGGGTTGTAATTCAATGCATATGACGGTTGGTTTAAATGAAACTAATTGATTTACCAGTTTATCTAAATCTGCCTTTACTTTTGGATCCTTTATATCCAAAAGCGATTGATTGGCATCTGATGTATTAGTTAAATGGGATGAACCAAAATTTAATACTCGAATTTTTTTATGTTCTGAAATGTCAATTTGGATTTCTTTTTCTTCTTTTTTTTCTGGTGCACAGCTTAAAATAGCGAAGTAGAGCAGGGTTAGCACAATTTTTTTCATCAATAAAGAATAAATGGTTAGGTTTGATAATAAAACGTAAATATACCAGATTGCTTTAAAATATAAATAGGGTAAGAACTAGTTTTTAGCACGGGAATCCTTATTTTTTGAAAAACCAAAATGGATCCATTATATATAGGCCTTCAAAATTTTTAAATTTCAACAGTGCTCATTGTAGCGCAAATGCTATTGCCTTTTCAGCATGAATTCTAGTAGTGTCAAAAATTGGAATGGAGACATCTTCATTTTTAATTAATAACGGA